>TARA_B110000003_G_scaffold266686_1_pt1 | contig 13057 bp, 1 predicted proteins | sample TARA_B110000003 | Tara Oceans TARA_B110000003 (sample SAMEA4396424) | marine metagenome | biome: Westerlies Biome; feature: [SRF] surface water layer (ENVO:00010504); material: water (ENVO:00002006), including particulate matter (ENVO:01000060) such as... | depth 5 m
CGTATCGCGGCGCGCGGGGTTCGTATCGGCCCCGACCCTTCTACCATCTTCGTGCGACCGCGCGCTAACATCCGATCCACGCGAACTTTTCAGCTGGCCAGCAGGGGTGTGGAAACTACTATGCTCACGACTTTCCCAGGAGAAGCAGAGAACATATCTGCTGGAAATATGAGCGACCACCTCCAAGACAGAAGCCACCCCGGCTCACAGCATGCGCTCCGTGCCCCACACATCACCGTGAAAAATTGGCCACTGGACGCCACAGGGGCGAAGCGCGGGATATTACGCGGTTCACCGGCGCTCGCGGCGTCGTTCGAGGAAGCTTTCGCAAATGGCACCACCCGATACGACGCGATAATACTCGCGCTGCCCGCCTTCGCGCACGACACCTACCTCGCGGGTATCGCGCCCTATCTGAAGCTTCAGGACACTCAGCACACGCCCACGGTGATCTGTGCGGCTGTCGCTCAGGGCGGATTCGACCTGGCTGCTCGGGCTGCTTTAAACGAGGCCGAGGTCACCTCGCCTGTCGTCATCGCCGGCTTTGAAACTCTTCCTTGGGCCTGCAGGCTCCTGCGCCCTGGTCGAGAAGTCGAAGTGCTCGGCGCCAAAGAGACAGTCGACGTGGCAATCGCATCGCACCCGAGTCAAATGAAAGCGTTTGAGATCCAGAACGCCCTCGAGACGCTGCAGACGATAATCGGACATGTTCCCACCGAGAAGCTCGCCAGTGGGTTCCTCGGCGTCACCCTCATGAACATCAACGCTTTGTGGCACCCCACGCTCATGTACCACAGGTGGAAGGATTGGAACGGCGAAGAGACGTTCACGGAGGCGCCCCTGCTTTACGAGGAGTGCTCAGACGAGACCGGTGAGTCGCTGACGGCAATATCGGCTGAAGTTGCGGCAATCTGCGATGAGTTGCGAACGGCTTACCCCGGCGTTCTGCTCGACGACCTGAGTTCTGCGCGCTCCTGTGCGGAATGGTTTGTTCGCTCCTACGGTGACGAGCCAGGTCTCGACAAGCAGTCCGTCGCAACCATGATGAGGACAAATCCTGCGTACAGAGGCCTCCGTCATCCTATGAAGCACAGAATACAATACGACGAAGGGGGTTCAGCCGTCCCAGAGGCAAACGCGCCGTTGATCCCTGACTTCTCGCACAGGTACTTGACCGAGGACGTACCGTTCGGGCTCGTTGTTCTCAGAGGCGTGGCTGAACTCACCGGCGTTCCCACGCCGACCATTGACAAAATTGTGCTCTGGGCCCAGGACGCGTCTGGCGTGAGATACCTCGTTCCCGCACAGGCTGAGCTTGACCAATCCGAGGAGAACACGTCAAACTTCATCTTGCGCGGTGAGCACGTCTTTCGCACGCGTTGCCCTCAGAGGTTCGGCTGGTTTGAGCTCAACCACTTCATGGTCGACAACGGATACATCACTCCCGCCGCCGATGTCAACGCCGGTGCGAGCAGCCTGTTTAGCGCCAAAACCTCCGCCGCCGACATTACCAACTCTGCCGGCGCTGCGTGATGACACACGACACGAATACAAGTACGACGTAGCGTTTGACGAGAGAAAGATGAAATGGAATTTGTTCCTTACGAATCAAAATTTTCTATCTGTGCTATACTACTAGAGGCGTTGGCTGCGTTTACACTCATCGACTTGGCTGTGCCAAGTCGGGTTCACGCAGCTTACTCGCCACCCTACTGCTAAGTTAGTCGCTTGAATCAAGGTTCGAGTCATCGGAGCTTCCGCCGCGACCCGCGTTTGGATCGCTGGTCGTGTACGTCGGATCCGTGCTCATTTGCGCGACGGGAAAGTTGTCGTCGCTGCTGTCTGTGAATTCATCGTCATCGGGGAAGCCGTCGTCGCCGGTTGGCGCTTGCGGTAGCTGCGAACGCGCCTGCTCGATGGACTCAGCGATCATCCGCTCGCCTTCCTCCGCCATCCGCCTCCTCAGGTTCACCAGCCACCAACGAATCAGACTCTGACCCGTGGCGCTTATTCTGGCGGGACCGTCGAACCCACCAGTCTCCGTGTCGCTCTCGCCGCTGGAGCTGCTCAGCTCGGAGCGCATCATCGTGACCAGTTGGTCGTTGCTCGGACCGCGGCTGCGTGCGCGGACAGCTGTGATCCACTGGCGCATGGCCAATGCTGACGCAGGTCTGATGCTCACCGGTCGATCCAGGTCGCCGTCACTGCTACCCGAGTCCGAGGAGGAGGTCAACCCGCCGCCCTTTGGCGCCTCACCAACCTTCTTCTTAGCGCGCTGAAGCCAGTCCCTGAGCAGCGCCGCAGACGCGAGTGACACGACGGGCATGCCCCACTGGCTGCGCAGGCCGCCGCCATCGGTATCCGTGTCGGATGATGATAACTCTCCCACGGGCCTGTCGCCGCGAGCGGCTCGCACAGCCTTGACTGCGGCGAGCCAGCCCTTGGCGAGCGCCTGAGCCTCGGGTGACAATTTCGCGGGTGGCCACTTGGGTCCCCGTTCCATGTCGCTGTCCGAAGTTTCGGATAGTCCCAAACGTCTCGCCATCCTTCCTCCACCCGTTCGCTTGGACGCCTCGTGGAGCCACATGCGCATGACATGCGCGCTCGTGTCCGCGAGTATGACGTCACCCTCGAAGCGATCCCTCTCACCCTCGTCACTGTCGCTATCCGAGATTCCTCCAGTGCCGCGGATCTTTCCGCCCATCTTCCTGAACTTCTTCGCCGTCCTCGGAGTGAGCAACTCCGCAAACTGATCGAGCAGCCACATGCGGTTATGCTCCAAGAACTTGCGACGGAAGGAATCGGTGGTGAGGTCCGCCAGTGTGAACTCGCCTCGTTCGGATGCCTCCGTGTCGCGCTCCGTGTCCAACTTATCCCCAAACAGCTGGAAATCTGTTGGGAGGTCGTCCTCGTTGATCATGTCGTCATCCATCTTGCTATCAATCTTCCAGAGACCCACAATGTCAGCAATGAACAGTGCGACCCTGCGTGTCACCATGCAAAGTCCCAGAATAAGAGCCACGACAAGGCCAAAGAGAATATCTTCGAACATGTTGTAGTTTACGCGAAGCATCATGGACAGCGACAGCACGAAAAGGAACGAGCCGGAACCGCCGATGCCAAGCACAAAGTAAAATTGAGAGGAGAAGCACAGCTGGTCGACTGTTCGGAGCGAGTAATCGATAGACTCGTCGTAGGTCTTTTCCAGGCCCTTCCACCTCGCCGTCCTGTGCTTGTACCGGTATCTGGCGTACTTCATGTACTCGTACACCTTCCAGCCGTGGAACAACTCCTGAATGTTGAAGATGAAGATGTCCATGATAATCTGGAATGGGATAATGACGAGACCGAAGAGCAGGTAGATGATTAAATCATTCTTCCTGAAGCCGAACAGGAACGACAGCTGCAGGTAGTCGTTGAAGTCCCAGTAGAAATAAATGAACACAGGGGTCATGTACAGACCGGCAGTGGAGGCACCGTAGGCGGTGAGGAATCCCATGAGATCCTCAACCACCGAATCCTCGCGTTGCACATTGCCCTCCAAGAGCTGCTGTTGGATCGTGCGTCGGCGCAAGCGGAGGCGCAGAGAAATCTTACGCTTCAGTAAGGGCACCATCCGGGAGATGTACGCGATGAACGCGTCGAGGTAGACAAACTCGAGCAAACCAATGATCAACTCCAGGTAATAACCAAGGGTGAAATCGGTGAAGTCATCTGCGGCGATGGTGACCAGACCTGCAGTGAGTGATAGGCCGACACTGATCGGAGTCAGTAACATCACCTCACCCAAAAATCCCTCAGCCTGCATCTCAATAATCAGATGGAAAGCCTTCATCAGGATGAAAATCAAGAAGAAGTAAACACCATAGGTGTCGGTGTAGGAGAACTCCATCAGCGCGAGGTTGGTGATGTTCACCATGATCGTAGCTAAAATGAAGTGGCTCCGCTTCCAGCTCTCTGGTTGCATGACACTCTCCTCGTTATCCTCTCGCAGAGCGTCCATCTCAGGAATGGACGGGACCAGAATCTCTGATGCAGACGAAATCATGTAGCCAGACACGGTGAGGAAGCAAAGCGCCAGTCGACCCGCCGTGGCTTTTTCGACGACTGCTGTATCAATCTCGCGGCCCATGTCATCGATAGAAATCGGGAACTGGGTGAGCAAGGTGATGTTTTCCATGATCCATCGCACACCGACTTGCGCCAGAAGGAAAGGGATCATCGCAAGGAAAATTCCGGTGGAAGGCGCCTGGGTGACGATACCTAAGTACGGCATGAATTTGAACCGAGGCGGATCCTTCAGGGTTGTAAACAGCCGGATGATCAGCCAGAATCCAACCACGATGCCTACCGACAGAAGACCGAGCGCGTGGAATAGTGCAATGTAGAAGACTTCATCGAAGGCGAACGCGTTGAGAAGTTCGAACCAACCCAGGGGAGTGGTACTGATTGTGAGGGTATACGAGCCATCGTGCTTCTTCGCGTTGGTGTAATCACCAAACTCACCCTCGGCTACTACCATGCGCTTATCAGTCGGTGACGTTTGGAAATAAGAGAGCGAAAGAGATATATCGGTGGGAACAATACCACGCGTAACCTCAACGCCCTCTGCGGGTCCAAAGTTCACAGGAATAGCTAGATCAGTCGCGATAGCGGTAACGAATGCTCCAAAATTCACTTCAGGTGTTGTCTGATCATTTGCCAAGACGGAAGCCTCAAACAGACGCTCACGCTCGCTTGCTTCCTGCGTGATGTAGAAGAGAGTCTCGCCCTCGACTTCGAACCATCGAGTGCTCGCCGCAGCCTCTGCGAAGGCTTCCTCGTAGAAGCATGTGATCTCAATCTCGCAGCTGTCTGCCTTGGCCATTGCAACCTGTGGTGCCCACTGATCAATGAAGATCGTCTCGTTGACTGGCACGAGCTCACACTTGCCGTAGTTGACGAAGTCCTCAATCTCTGTGAACTCTGTCTCTGTGAGGTACCAGAAGTAGATGTGCGAATCGAAGCCACGGCAGCCAGAGAAGAATGGCAGGTAGTCAATTGCCAAAAGTGGCCTGCCCTGGGTCCAGTAATCCTCTGTGAAGATGAACTGCTCCTTCTCCAGGATATCGGGCACGTGCATGTCTCCATTTTCCTCGATGATGACATCGTCAGTCATTTCCTGATCCGCGTCTTCATCTAGGAGGATTTCCATGCCTGCCATAGCGGCGAGCTCCTGTGTTTTGATGTACTGCTTCCACTCGGATGCCAGCGTGGAGTTGTAATCCAGCGTCACCTTGGGGTACACGTACCTACAGGACGGGTCCATCTGCGCTTCCGAGCACAAGAAGTAGTCGAGCTCGATGGAGCGCTGGTAGGGCTCGCGGCCCGGGACGTTGAGCGGGACTTGCAAGTCGTCGCTGTTCTCCAGCAAAATGTGGAACGACGAAAGTTCTTTCTTGTTGCCACGCTCAGGGTACACGGTATCGATGCACATGGAATCGAGGAAACCACGCCTGGTGGCGTTTTGGTACAGACCGTGGAGCATACGCACCTCGAATCTGAAGGTAGTCTCGTCCTGGCCTCCGATGTTGATCTCGTGCAAGCCCCGCTTCCACACGTAAGTCCCCATTTTGGGGTTTGCAACGTTGTAATTGTTGTCGCCGAAGACGCCGTTTCCGCCGAACCAGTACGGGAGCTCCAAAGCCTCGGTGGACTTGGGACACTTCTCCTCGAACTGACGACCTTCAATGACACCCATAGTCTTCAGATTGACGCCATCGCCTGTGTCCCAAGGGGGACACGGTACTTTTTCGAAGTCTTCCTCGTTGCACATCATGTCGTTGACGCGATCGTCCACAAAAATTGCAACCTCGTATTGTTGACCATGACGGATGAAATCATCGATGAAACGGAAGTCTAACTTCACCTTCGCGATGTGGTTGCGAGGGACTGTAAACTTCACCATGGGCGTGCCCTCGATGTCCGTCGCGGGCATGCCTTCGTCATCCATGACAAATTCGGGTTTGAGCAGGTCGAAGTTGAGGCCCATGCACTCGCCGAAATAGCTTGTGTCGAAAGTACCAGTTCCTTCGCCATCGGTAGCATTGGTACCGTCGTCAGTGTTGAGGTTGGTGCTGTTGTCGGGTGTGACCTCTCCAGTATCCTGAAGCAGTCTGCGCCTATTCCACTCCCATGTGAAAGGGGAGGATTCTTCTCGAATCCTCGAGACGTGTTCGCCCAGCTTCTCCAGCGCGGCGGGTGAGATCTTCTGGCTGTACTTGTTGATCCTGGGAGCCCCGAATTCGTCTCCATACGCGTTTCTGTCATTGGCACCTGCGGGCGACGGCGCGGGCGCGATCTCGAGGAGAGATCTCCTGCGATCGGCCTGCGATTCGTTGTACGCGAGCAGGAGCATGGCGTAAGCCTCGTCGATGAGGGTCGTCTTGAGCGGCTGAATGCGCCAGAACGTGATCCTGTCTGCGATGCAGTCGTCGATGTCGTCGGCGTTGGGATCCGATCGCGTACCCTCGGGGCACCTGGGCAAGATGACGCCGGTACCCTCGGGGCAGAAGTGGCAAGCCGAACAAGGGAACTGGTAACGGCCGGACGCGGCAGTACCCTCCGGACAGAAGTATCCAGCGGGGCACTTGTTCACAAACTGCGTCTCCGGGGATGTGCCGTAGCCGCAGAAGTATCCATCCGGGCACTTCACCGCCGCGACAGTGGTCCTCGCGTCGCACACGTAGCCCTCTGGGCACAAGTTGGCGCGACCCAGAGGCTGAAGCTCCACGGACACGCACGTGTCCAGTTCAGCTTCGCAAGGCCCGATGAACTCGTTGACCACCTGCGCAATGTTGTCGCCAAACGGTTTGTTGTTCTCGGTACCCTCCGCGGAACACACGAGACCGGGGTTGCACGGTATGCACAAAGCCTCGTCGGTGAGACCGCGGAACGGGTTCCACGTACCCATGGGACAATTCTTGCAGGTGATGGAATCACGGAGTGAACGTACAGCACCGGATCGGCAGATGGTTGGCTTGAAGGTACCATCCTGCGCGCACTCATAACCGGCGGGACACGAGAGGCAAACCTCGAAACCTTCGTAGTGGGTGTACGAACCGGGCAAGCACTGCGCCGCCTGCGCGTTGCCCTCGCCGGGTGCGAAGTAACCACGGGGCGCAGGTATGGGGATATACGTACCCTTTGGGCAGTAGTTACCCGGTGGACATCGAAGCATAGGGTTGGCAACGTCCCCTTCTTCGGCGAATGTCTTGTCCGAGGTTGCCCACTCGCAGAAGGAACCTTCCTTGCACGGCTGCGGCTGCGTGAATACTCCCTCCAACGTCAGGTTGCTCATCACACCCTCCATGCAGTACGTCGCGGGTAAACACGGCAGCGGTCGGAACGACGTCACATCCAGTGAAACCGGCGAAGACCGAAGCAGCTGGTCGATGTCCAGCGCGCTGAGCGGATCGGGCGTGAGAGTGTTCTGCAAACAGAAGTGTCCGGCGGGGCATCGCTTGGACGGAATCGGTAGACCGACCTCGTCGCACACGAAACCCGGGGGACACAGCTCTGGAAGCTCTCTCGCGAAACCTGGACAGATCGTACCGAGAGGACACTTCTTGCACGTGGACTGACCGTACTCCTGCTGGTAGAGACCGGGGACGCACGGCTTTGGCTCGGTGTTGGCCACGCCGGGGCAGTAGGTCCGGCTCGGGCACGGGATGAGCTGGCCGGGTGGGCAGTAGTGCCCAGAGGGGCAAGGGCCCGAACCCTGAGGCGATACTGAACCGGGCTCGCACATGAAACCCGCGAAACAGGTCTGCGGGGTCGTGAAGTTGTTCGCGATAGTCCTGTTCGTGGTGACTCCGGGGCCACAGTACATGCCGAAAGGACACGGTAGAGGCCGCTCCGGGGTGCCAAAATCTGTAAAATTTGCCGTGCGCGTGCCCGACAAGCAGAAGTGACCGGGTGGGCACACCTTGCCGGCGCTCGAGAGACCGGTGACATCGCACACAGCACCGCGTGGGCACGGACTGGGCGTCGAAGTGCCAATGTCCGGCGAGATGAAGCCAATTGGGGAGGGCAGGCACGACATCTGCGTAGTTCTGGGCTGGAATGTGCCAGCGGGACAGAGCGTGAAGTTTGTCGCCGCACCACTCCCACCGGTGCAGAACGCGCCTCTGGGGCACGGCATGGGCTCGCCATCGGGGCAATAGTAGCCCGCAGGACACGGCGCAAAGTGGAACAACGTGCGCTGGGAGGTCCAGTCTCGGCCGTTGTTGGAAACTTCCAAGAAGACTGTGCCTGAGCTGGTGGGTTGCTCCGGCGCGATGCACAAGACGGCGAAGGGCGTGATGTACAACGACTGCACAACCTCCTTGCCGAACCTGCATGCCAAAGAAGTGGAGTTGACGAACCCGAATCCGGTGATGAACACGGGGGTCCTGCCACCCGTGACGCCAGATCTGGGAGTAACTGCTGAGACACGGAGGTTGGCCTGGAATGAGAGCATGGCACTCGAGCCAAACAGGCCGCCGCCGGGTGTGTAATCACGGCCGTTGCCGGTTGCACCCAGGGGTACCGTCGAGCCAGCATCGCGGGCAGGAGATGAACATTCAATCTGTTCAGCCGTGATGAAGCGAGCGGCGACGGGGAAGGTCGTACCGAACCTGCACGCAAGTAAGGGGCCGTCCTCGAAACCGATACCGTTGAGTGCGATGGCGGTTCCGCCAGACTCGGGGCCAGCCATCGGGTTCGACCCGGTGACTCGGACGGGTTGCGCAAAGTAGTGCATGACACCCGCAGATCCAGTGAGGGCACTGTATGTCTTCCCACCGTCGGATAATGACGCAGATAGCTCAGCGAAGCCCTCAGGATGTTCCGGAGCCTCACAAATCATCAACATTGACGAAATGACCTTTGCGGGCGCGCCCTCACGAGGCTCCCTTCCAAACCTACACAGGGGAGCAGCGGACTGGTCACCTGGGCGCATGTGCCTGCCCACGACGAACACGAGTCCGCTGCCCTCGCTTGGGCTCTCACTAGGGAAACCCAGTACAAGTGATGCGGGCACGTCGAACGAGAAAGTGAACCAATCGCGGCTCATCTCCTCACCCTGCATGCCAATGCCGAGTGTCGCAAATCCAGGCTGGCCCGGAGGAACCACACAAGACAGGGCTGACCATCCCATGCATCTACCAGTCGCGCACATCTCCGGGGGTATACGGTACGAGTCTCTGGTTGATCCAGATACCTCGTGCGCTTCCACCTGTTGATCATCGAAGCGGCACTGCCAACGTGCGGCAGCCTCGCCGACGCGGCGCAGACCAGAGCCATAAATATTGACCAAGGAACCCCCCGCGGTGGTGCTCACATCCATGTCTGCGCCATCGAGGCGCACGGGGAAGGTGTACGTGAGAGCAATCTCATCGCTGGACCAGATGTTTCCGCCCTGAGCGTTGTGCGTGACCTCCACGGGAACCTTGTATCCGGACTCGGTGTCGTGAGCCGGGACAAATATTTCCAACGCGTCTGATCCGATGTAACGCGCGGCGATTGGGCCGATGGTGCCGACCCTCGCAACGTCTCCGGGCAAGAAGTTCGCGCCGGAGACGCGAATTGGAGTACCGCCGATCTCAAGGCCAACATCAGGGGATAGACCGGCGATGTGCGGGTCGCTGACGTAGCCAAAGGCGACGCTGCCAACCGAATCAGTAAACGCAGCGTCAGCGCTGGACAAATATTCGATCAAGTCCTCACCCTCCGAGTAACTCGCCGCCGCCTCGCACCTTACCAGCGCAGACGACACGAACTGAACCTCGGCGAGGGAAGAGCTGCCGAATCTGCACAGTGGGTCGTTGTGGTCGGTCATGTGTCTGCCGATCAGAGACAGCACGGTGCCTCCGGCGACGGAGCCATGTGGCGGATCCACCAACATTACTTCCGGCACGAGTTCGAACGCAAAGTCAAACTGGCCAGAGGAAGAAAGGTCGGATTCGCCAGCTGCGCGAATCGCAAAAGAGACGATGCCGGATGCCACAGCCGGCGGAGTGATGCACTTGACCGCGGACCAGCCCATGCATTCTTCCGACGGTACCAGACCGCTTGGAATTCCTGTTGAAGTCCCCTCCCAAATCGTCATCTGTGGCTCTGTTCTCTCATGGCACCTCTCAACTACTCCGTCAACGGAGGCGACGAAAGTTGCCGGAACTGAAATCTCGCCAAAGACACATTCGACATCGGCCGCAAAGCCAACGCCGCGTGCGGTAACCTCCACGCCGCCACTGATAGGCGACGCAGCAGGCACGATTGACATGACTCTGGCGGAATACTCGTACTCAAATGCGATCGAGTCCGCCGTGAAGTCAGCCAAGTTGGGAGAAATCTCCACCGGCACCAGACCTGGTCTGTGGGCCGGCATCGCACACGCAATTTGCGATGAGGAAACTCTAGTTGCTGCCACGGGAGCTAATGTGCCCACGCGGCAAGATAACTCCAAAGCGCTCTCACCATTCATCATGGAAACGCTGAGGAGCGTTCCACCTTCTTGGCTGCCAGAGGTGCGCCTGCCGAGGCTCACCACACGAGGAGCTGCCGCGTACTCAAACGCCGCGGAGGAGCCAATCCTACCGAAATCGTCGGCGCTCACAGCCACGCCCACGATGCCCTCCTCGTGATCGAGCGATTCGCACCTGACGAGCGCGGAAGACACAAATGCCGCGCTAGATGGAGGCCCGTTTCCGAACGCACACATCACACCGTCGTGGTCGACGACGTGACGCGCGGTGAGATGCACGACAGTCCCTCCGAAAATAGGACCGAGCGAAGGCGTCGCCGAATAAATTTGGAAATCGGCGCGGAACTCGAACCCGAGCACGGACGCCAGCTCGCCCTCGGAGGATCTCACCTCCAGAGCGATCCATCCGACGCTCGATGCGGGAGCCTCGCAACCGATCATCGACCACCCGACGCACTGCTCGACAGCATTGACGTGGCGTGGGATGACGACGTTGCCCGTGGGCATGTCGACGGACTCGGCGCGGCCGAAACAGTGCTCGGTGATTCCGTCGAAATTTTCCAGGAAAACCGCGGGTACGGATGTTGAACCAAACCTGCACTCCACGCCCTCCCTGAATCCGCGGCCGCTGATCGTGACCAAAGAGCCGCCCGATGCAAACCCGGATGCCGGATGCACCGCGAGAACGTCCACATCGCGCGTGAACTCGAATTCAAGTTGGTCGAAAGTGAAGTCGACGAGGTTCAGGGAGAGGTCAATCGGGACCAACTCTGGTTTGTGCGCAGGTGACACGCACTCAACAGTCTGCTCACCCGCCGATTTGGCAGACACCGGACCAATCGTACCGATCCTGCAGGCGAGTGCACGCGGATGGGGAACGGAGTCCACAGTGATTGCGACAGTGGCGCCACCCGCTTGCACTCCTTCGACCTGGCTAATCGACAACAGCCTGGGCGCGCGCTCAAACTCGAAAATCGTGGTGGAGGGCATGAATTGAAGCGAGTCCTCGCTGCCCACGCTCACCTCCGCGATTGTGTCGTATGCTGCGCCGGTCTCGCACCTGATGAGTGCAGAAGACACGAACGTAGCACCAACAGGGGCGTCGCTCCCGAACCTGCACAGCGAGGCGCGCGCATCCAACATGTGTCGGCCCAGCACGCTCACCACGGTCCCACCAGTCGATAAGCCGGAGTTTGGCGAAATACCGAAAATCTCAGGACCGACGTCGAAGGAAAAGCTGGAAGCGCCTCCAACAGCGCCGGCGTGAATGTCGAAGGAAACGAACCCGGCAGGCTGAGGCGGGGACAGGCACGCCACGGTGACGTATCCCACGCACTTGCGCTCCGTCTCATACCTGGATGGAGAGCTCGCAGACGCAGCCTCATCGCTGACCACGCCAGCAATCTCCGGCAACCTCGCGGTTGTGCCAGAGACGAGCGCGGTTCCACAAATCTCGAAATCGTCAATGACGGTGGCCTGAACAGCAATAGCACCGAAGGTGCACACAGGTTCGCTGTCTTCGCTGACCGACTCGACGAGCGCGACAATTTCCGTGCCTCCTGTGGCGAGGCCATGTTCGGGCCACACGTCCACCACCGCTGACCTATGACCATACCGGAACAGTACTTCAGATCCTGTGTAGTCGACGAGATTGACAGAGGCATCCAGCTGCACAGCGCCGGCTTCTCTCGCCGGGCTAACGCACTCCACAGCGCCGACTGACACTCTCGCGAGGACAGGGGCTGTTGTGCCGAAGCTGCATGCGATGATATTAGATGCGATACCGTCCGCATCGCCCGTCACCAACATCACAGCGACGCCTCCCTCAACTGCACCGCTCGCCGGAGTGATTCCTCTGAGCGGCGGCGAGTATGAGTACTCGAGCACAGCACCGGAGACGGTGAACTGCTGACCGTCATCACTCACGCTCACCTCCACGCTGACCGCACCGGGAGGATGCGGCTGGGTCTCGCAAAATATCACGGCCGATGAGATAGTATGCGCGGTGACGGGATATGCACCGCCAAAGCCGCAAAGTTGACCATCGCCGATGAGGTGCTCGCCGAGGATGGAAATTATGCTGCCGCCGTCAACCGGCGTGATGGACGGAGCGATGGCGTGGATATCAGGATGCACCTCGTAATGGAACTCGACGGAACGCAGCGAGCGACCACCGTGGCCGTGCGTGATCTCCACACTCGTGTGACCGGCGCTCAGAGGCGGAGTGCGGCAAATCACAGACGTCGTCACCATCGGATGCGCATCAACCATCCACCGCTGATGACCCTCGATCTGGCCAGATTGTCTTTGGCCATCAGATCCAAGTTCCCAGTCGCCACCCACACGGTTGCCGTACACCACCTCGTTGCCGAAGCGGCACTGTACATCCTCGCGAATACCGTGGCCCGTGATGGTGACGAGTGTGCCACCGCTGATGGGACCAGAGGCAGGCTCGACTGACAACACATTGGCAGTTGACCAGTGGAAAAAGGCAAACGCAGAGCTCGAATATTCCGCACCGCCGTTGTGAGTCACCTCGAGCTGAGTCGCCCC
>TARA_B110000003_G_scaffold76485_1_pt1 | contig 13049 bp, 4 predicted proteins | sample TARA_B110000003 | Tara Oceans TARA_B110000003 (sample SAMEA4396424) | marine metagenome | biome: Westerlies Biome; feature: [SRF] surface water layer (ENVO:00010504); material: water (ENVO:00002006), including particulate matter (ENVO:01000060) such as... | depth 5 m
TTCCCTCAGCAACAATTGTATATGAAAGTAATCCATCTAGGTTAGCTAATTTAGTAATTAATGGAGTAAAATTTTATTTTAGAGATACTGATCATGCTAATTTTATAGATGGTAATCTTGAAGATTATATTATTCCAATAGAAGCTAGTTTAGATTTAACAATGGCTGGCTTTGTTACGCACTTACAAACATCTTACTATCATAGTATAGAAGGAATAAGCCCAGCATGGGACTCTACATCTAAAACATTAACATTGACATATCAAGACAATGGAGATACTGGAAATAATATTCTTTTAGAAACAAATGTAAACGGTAGAATAACGAAACAATTTTCTGGAGGTAAAGAAATATTACAAAATAAACAAATAGTATTACCAAGTAATTTAGTAAAGCTTACAAGCGTTAGAGCTGGAGATACTATTTTAACTCCAACAAGTTCTCAATTTAAAAGTAAGGTATCTAATTTAATACACAGATATTACATAAATGGCAATAGACTTAATTTTTCAGTAGATTATACTGTTGATGTAGTAATATCTTATTTATCAGTACCTATGTCAGAAGAAGGTTATCCAATGGTAAAACAAGGACATGAAGAAGCTATTGCTTTTTATATAATGTGGAAGCATAAATCTATTGGTTATTACGCTGGAGAAGTACCGCAATACATAGTAAAAGATTTAGAAAGAAGATGGTATCAACTTTGTGGTAAAGTTAGAGGAGATGACAATATGCCTAACTCTACTGAATTATTAAAAATAGGAAAACTTTGGAACTCAAAGATTCCAATTACATCGTCAAACCCACCATTTTATGATGGTTTAAATAGTTATTAATGGCTGAAAAGAGCAAACCAACTGGTTTTAGTAAAGGTTTAATTACTGATACAGATCCTAGATTTCAAATAGAAGGAAGCTATAGAGATGCAATGAACGTAAAGCTTATCAATAGTGATGGAGCTACTTTTACTATTGAAAACATAAATGGAAATAAGAAAGTATTAGATTTAGATACAATTGATAAATATAGAACAAAAGCAGCTATTGATGCAGATGGTCAAGGTGCTCTAGAAAAATTAGCAAGTCCACTTTCAGTTTTTAAACCATTTGCTGATGATGATATTTTTACAGTAGGGCAAAATGAAAAAGCAAAAGGATCTGCTAATATAGTAGGTAGCTATTCATTTAAAAATCAATTGTTTTTAATTGTATGCGGATACATTGGCTATGGTGTATCTTGGGGATCACAATCAGAAGGTGATTTTAGAACAGTTTTTTATTTAATAGACTTTGATGATCAAGGTGAAGTTATTAAATGTACAGACTTACAAATTGCATATACAGCAGGTGGAGGTGATAAATATCCTAATTTAAATATGGATCCTCTTATTAAATGTAGGGTTGAAGGTATTATAGAAAATGAAGGAATATCAAGAGTATACTGGACAGATAATAAAAATCCATTAAGAACATTAAATTTAAAAGATCCTGATAATTACAGCATGGATCCTGAAGAATTAGACTTAACTCCTAAGTCACAACACAATCAAGGTGTTGCTGTAAGCATGACATCTGGTAATTTACCTGTAGGTGTTTACCAGTACTGTTACAAATATCTTACTAATACAGGAGCAGAATCTGGTATATCACCATTTTCTAATATGTATCATATATCTAATTCTAATAGTAGTGGATATAGAACTTATTCTGGATCATCTCCAGGAGAAACATCATCTGATGGATTTCAAATAAAATATACAAATTTAGATACTAGATTTGATAGAATTAAAGTATATGCTTTATTTTATTCTTCTTTAGATGTACCACCTTTAGTCGGAGAGGTAACAACTGTTGATATAGGTTTAGATGGAACTTGTCAATTTTTTCATGGACAATTTACAGAATCTATAGATGATGGTATAGCGCAAGTCTTAATACCTTCTAATACTTGGGATGTTTGTAAAGACATAGCAATAAAAGATAATGTATTATTTGCTGCAAACTTAAGATCTAAAAAGAATTTTGTTACTGAAAAAGAATGGAATGTAAAGATTTTAAGATATAGATTAAACAATTTAAGTTATGGATCTTTAACTACAACAGATACTAATATTGTAGATTATTATCATCCTAATGAAAGTTATGATCCAGATTTAGTAGTAGAAGCAGGATCAAATAGAAATTACATACCTATTAATATAGAGGGTAAAAATCACACAGCAGCTAATAGGTATTTACCTACTTTAGGTTCATGTACTTTTAATACTGATGGTTATAGAAATACAACTGGAGCTGATGGTAATTTTAGTTCTGCAAGCAGTTCTGCAACCATAAATAGAAAAATTTTAGGAGGACAAAGCTATGGTTATTATGACACTAGTGATGGCGCTGCAAGTACAAATGGATTAGGAGGAGTAATAATGTCTTTTAGAATGTTGCCCAAAGTTTCTGACACAATAGATAATAGAGATGGTGTAAATAATTCTAATGCTGTTTTTTTTGGATCTGATTCTGTAAGCAAATCTTTTCAAACAGACAATTTAGAAGGAGATGATGGAGGTAATCAAAACGTAGATACAGAATATACCGCAACTGTTAATATGGGTTCTAATAAAGATCCTATGGCTTCTGGAAGCAAAAGAGGTTATCAAAGGGGAGAAACTTATAGATTTGGTGTTTTAGTATACGATAAGAATGGAGATCCAGGTAATGTTTTATGGATAGGAGATATACAGATGCCAGAACATTATGATAAAGCTTGGGAGTTAGATCTACCAAATACAGCTTTAGGTAGAGATGCAAGTAATGGTTTAACTAAATGGAAAGAAAATTCTTTAGCACAAGATTATAGAATGTCTTCTATGGGTAGCGCTACAGTACCTGCTGGTGGAGTTCACTATGATAATACTTCTGGATGGACAACTAGTTCAAATAATGGTAATGGAAAAATTTTAAATTACGTACCACAAAATGCAGAAGGATTACATCATACTATGGATTTAGGAGTAGATTTTACTTTTAAAATACCTTTACACGTTAGAAATAAAATATCTGGATTTAGAGTAGTTAGAGCAGAAAGAAAAGAAGCAGATAGAACAATATTACAATCTGGGTTATTAAATGATATTGTAAATTACGGTATTAGAAATAATGATACTTACGCACATGTATCTTCAAAAGGATATGTTGAAGGTACTGATTCACCTAATCACAGTCATACATTTGGAACAAAAGTAGAGTCAGATGATTTAGAAATGGTAATTGATACTAATATTAATGAGATATATGATCAAGTACTGAATGGTTATGCAGGTTTAAATGCCACTTCAAATAGTGTTGTAGATTCTGATGGCACCAATGTTAAATATTTAAATGAAACTGATGGTGCTTACTTATCTAAATATTATGGTAGTGCTGGAGAGTTTGGTAGTTATTCTATTGGTAGATATAGTGTTTATGATGATGGAGATTCGCAATGGGAAGGAAGATATAATGTTTTTAAAATAGAAAACGCTGTACTTATGTATAGTCCTGATAGTATATTTGGATTAAGGCCATATATACATAGACCAGAACACAAATTAAACATAGTATCTACATTAAAATTATATGATCAAAGAAGATTTAATGATTATGATTTAAATACACATAATTCAGGTCTCTCTATAAGACAAAGCTTATCTTTAAGTATAGGCAGTTATCAAACTACTGGTACAGGATATTCTAGTTTAGTTCATCCAAAAGATACAGGATCTAATATACACTTTCATACTAGAAAAACAACTAAAGATAACGAATCTGGAGTAATGGTTGGTAAATGTTATGTATATGATACTTATTACAATCATTACATAGATAATTACGATACTTATGATTCTGCAGCAGACTCATATGGAGATCAATATGTAAGCAATCCTGCAATTTTAGATAATAGTAGATTTGTAAATAGTGGAGATATAGGAGCTGGAACAACACAAACACTTTCAAATCCTATGCCAAAAGATTCTACTAAATTAACATTTGGAACTGTTAGTAATTTTTGGCCAAATCAATATATGCGTTATAGTACTGATGTAACTGCTGCAAAAGAAATTGGACCTGGTGAATTTGTTCCTCCATCATTTTTTTCAGATTGCGATGTAGACGGCACAAATACTGGAGGTCATCGTATTATGCGAAGAGGTTATGCTAATTTTTCATTAGGTAGATCTTTTTTATATGGAAGAAACTCATATCAAAACGCTTTAATTTATGGAAAGGTTAATATTCCTGATACTGAAACGCATACATACGAAACAGTAAGTACTTTACAAATGGGAACTAGAAGTATTGTTATAGGTTCTAATGTAAATAATAATTATTATAATAGAGGATTTGCAAATGTGCAAGATATAGGTGCTGTTATTGGCAATCAAGATTACTACACAACTAAGGTTGCATTTCATGAATATACTACTGGTGAACATCAAAGTGAAAACAAATTACCTTATTATTTATATGGAAACATAGTACAAGATAATTTAACACAATATGGTGGAAGAACTTTAGATGCTATTAATAAAACTAGATGGATAATAGCTGGTAACTTTCATCCTATAAATGAAAATGATCAACATCAACATACAACTGTTTTTGGAGGAGATACTTTTGTTAATTTATTTTCACATCAAATAACTACCTCACCGTACGAAGAAAAATCATATTCTAAATTTTTAGTATTTCCTGTAGAATCTTATGTAAATACAGATTTACGTAGTGGTAATAATTTAGGTAACAATAATCACATAGAAGGATTTGATACTGATTCTGCACCTTTTAGTAACGATTGGTTGTACAATCCTGTTTACTCACAAGAGTCAAACTTAAAAAGTTTTCTTTCGTTGCAAGAAACAGATCAAGATTATGTTGATTTGCCAAATGAAATAGCATATTCTAAAACAAAATTATCTGGAGAAGAAAATGATGCATTTAGAATTTTTCCAATATTTAACTTTTATGATGTAGAAGCTATATACGGAGAAATAAATAGATTAATTAACTACAATAACGAAATACATTTTTTCCAAGATAAAGCATTTGGACAGTTATTAGTTAATCCAAGAACATTCCTACAAGATGCTTCAGGAGCACAAAATTTATTTACAGGCTCTGGTGATACAATTGAATCACATCAATACATATCTGTAAAATATGGATCAAGACATATGTATAGTGTTGTATCAAGTGAAAGAAACTTATACTTTTTTGATATTAACTATCATAAATTTTTAAAGTATGGAGTAGATAAAAAATTAGTTTCTATATCAGATGATATGGGTACAAGAAATCTATTTGAAAGAGCTAGTAAGTATGGTAGATTAAAAATATATGATAAATATAATTTAGCTCCAAGAGTTAATTTAAATGATATGCCTTTAAATTTTATAGGTGTTCATGCAGCTTTTGATTATTTTGAAAATACTATATACATGACTTTTGCAGATAGGTTAAGAATAGATACATACGATAGAGTAAAATATCCTGAAGGAAAATATGTTATTCAAGGAAGCGCTGGCCCTGGATACGCAGTTGATCCAGAAGATCCAAATCTTGCAAGCGCAGGCGTAGGATATGCTGAAAGATTTATATTAAATACTACTATTGGATACAATGAAGACTTAGAAGCTGTTGTAAGTAAATACTCAATGTATCCACAACAATGGATAGAACATCAAGGAAAGCTATTAACACCTAAGGCAAGATTACCTTGGATAAGAATTGATGCTGAAGGATTAAGAAGTTATGGTTTTTTTGATTCAGCAAATAATACCTTTGGTTCTATTTTAGGTGGAGTTTATGGCTCTACTAAAGATTATAAATATAATAGCGCTAAATATTCATATAGTACACATGAATTAGTTGATGGAAACGTAGAGCTTTGGGAATGGAATAATAAAGAAACTGAAAAAAATGTATTTTTTAGTGATGAGTTTTTACACGCTTACAATTCTAATGGAGGTGCAGATGCTGAAACTACAATAGACTTACCTAATAAGTATCCATTAGTTTTAGAGGTAAAAACAAGTACAGGTACCTTAGAAGGTGTTACTTCTATAGGAAAAGAACTAAAACTTATTGGTAGTCCAGAAGAGTCTGGAGACATTACTTTTTATAATTCTTTTGGTACTGAGTATGGATCTTATAATACTAATACAGGAGTTGTAACAATAACAAATACAAGTACAATTAATCATGGTGACTTACTTAAAAGTGTTGTTAGTGATGGAACTTTAAAAATTGTACATGAATCATATGTAGAAAAAGTAATAAACGATCAACCACAAGACAATAAAAAATATGACAATATTAATATTATTGCAAGTGTTGGTGATGTACATAAAGATTTTTCTAATGGTTATGTAGGAGAAGGAAATAAATTACTTACTAAAAGAGGTGATCAAACAACAGATGCTGGTGTTTACTTTGAAGATTTAGAATTTATTACAGATTTTTCAGAAGGTCAAAAATTAGATATATCTACTATTGATAAGCCAGGATACCCATCAGTTACAGAGTTTACTGATACTTTACATAAGTATAGAGAAGGTATACTTAGAATGCCTTTAAGATACAAGCAAGGAGGAGCAAGATTAACTGGAACTTATTTAAGAGTTAAGTTGACAGCAAGAACAACAGAAAAAATTAATATATTTGCAATAACTGCAAAATACCGTAAATCATACAATTAATGGGAAGATTTGACAACTATCAAGAATATTTAAAATACGTTAACCCTAATTCACAGGAAGGTAGACAAGTTAATAAATATACTGGAGGAAATTATAATCCTTATGGATTAAGCGCAGCAACTGGAGGATACGAAGCTATTTCTAATACAGTAGAGTCACCTATTGATATGACTCAGTATATGCAACAACCTGATTTAATGACAGACCTTAGTGGCTCATTATCTACAGCTAGTACAGCAAATAAAATTTTAGGAACAAAAATAGGAGGTAAATCAATAGGATCAAAAATTGCTCCTAACATGGGGAAAACAGCTGGTTCAACTTTAGGTAATCCATTTACATCTAATGTATCAAATGCTTCTAATTTTACTGGAACAACACTTAGTACTTCTCCAACAGGGCCTTACCCAATGGGTACTGAAGCTTCTCTTACTGCTGGACAAATGGCTGGTAACTATTTTTCAAATATTGGAGCAGGTAGTGTAAGCGCAGGGCTTCCTACATATCTTGTTGGTAGAGCTATAAGAAGTGCATTTGATGATGATGATCCAACTACATTTACAGGTGGTGAAATGTTAGGAGCTGGTATATCTGGAGTAGGTGGAGGATCAGCTATTGCTGGTATGTTAGGAGTTACTGGTCCAGCAGGTTGGGCGGTAGGTTTAGGTATATCTTTACTTGGAGGTTTATTTAAAAAGAAAAAAGCTAAAAAAGCTAAAGCAGCATACGAAGAGAAAGTAGAAGAAAGAAAATTAGAAATAAAAGATCTTTATAATACAGCTATAACAGAAAGTAGAGCTGATAGAGAGAAAAAATCTAATGAAGATAAATACAATAAAATGGCAGGCGCTTACTCTAATCCTTACGGATCTTACGATGAAGGTGGCTTAACTCCAAAAGAAAAATCCAAAGTTGCTAGTATGGGTAGAAATGGAGACACTCAACTCGCACACATTAATGACGTAGAAGCTGATTTATTAAAACTACTTGGCGGTGCTGGTACAGTAAATCCTAAAACTGGATTAAAAGAATATCATTGGAAATTTAGCGCTAAACACATGAGAAAACATGCTCAACAAGCTTTAAGTAGTATTTTAGATCCTATAGGAGATACAATTGTTGGAGCAGGTAATGTTGCTACAGATATTGTAACAACAGGAGTAGATGCAGTTGAGGACATAGGAGGTACTGTTTTAGATACAACCGCTGATGTATTAGAAACAGCATCAGAACCAGTATTTGAAGTGATGGATGCGGTAGGAGAAACTGTTATAGAACCTATAGCAGACAATGTTATAAAGCCTGCGTTAGATACTGCATTTGATCTTGTTGATACAGGTATAGATGCTGGAAGAGAAGTTGTAGGTATGGCTGCTGATGTTGTAAGTGATGGTTTTGATTTTGCTATGAATATGACTCAAGATTTTTTAGAAGTTCCAATGAACATAATGGAAACAGGAATTAATTTTTTAGAAGATCAATTTTCTAGTGACTATGATGTTCCTAATTTACCACCAATAGATTTTGCTTTACAAGATCCAATAGTACAAGATCCAAACATACAATCAGTAGATCCATACACAGGAAAACCTATTGCACAAGGAGCTCAAAAAGTTAATTTTGCAAGTGGCTCGATGGGATTTATTGGACCAGAAATGGAAGTCGATAATCAATATACATCACAACAAACAACAATTTAATATATGGATTCAGAACAGTTAATACCAGAAAACGCACAAGCCTTAATATTAGCAGGTTTAAAGCAACAAATGATACCTAATTATGTTCAGACTATGGTAGGTATAACAAATCCAAAAGGAGAAGGTTATAACGCTAATGGTAAGTTTGATCCATACATTACTAATAACAATAATGAGTATCAAGTTAATATTGGTTATTCAAGAAAAGGTACTTACAAAACATTAGAAGAAGCTAAGATAGCTAAAAAAGATATTTTACCAATAGATTTTGAATTTGCTAAAACATCACTAAAAGAAGAATATATAAAATCTGAAGCAGAAGCAAAAAAAATAATAAATAAAAAACACGGTAAAAATGCTTTTCAAAATCTACCTATTAAAAGTCAATTTGTTATACAGGACTATATAAGAACTGGAGATACAAATGAAAAGTTTTTTGATGCTGTAGTAAACAATAATTTTTCTGAAGCAATTAACAACTACCAAAGAAAACATTTAGGTAATGGTAGTGAGCTTTTTAGAAACGTTATGTTTAACGAGCCAATGAATGAAAATGATTTTGGAAATAAAAATCAAGCTACAAATTATGCTAAATCATTTATTAAAAAAATAAATCCAAATGCTTCAGGTCAATATGATATGGACGTAGATGGCACAGAACAAATTCCTATGCAACAAGCATCTGCACAAACATTTGCTAAAGGAGGTAAAAAAGATATACAAGCAGAGTTTACTGGTAATGAACTTGTAAATAATAAAGAAGATGAGCTAAGAGGTTATCTTAAATCTAAAGATTATACTAAAGCTGCTAATCTATTTAGAAGTCAAGTTAAGAAAAAGAACATTACTCCTGGTGCAGCTAGTCACAAATCTAATCCATTGCCAGTAGCTAAAGATGGTACTGTAATGAATAAGAATGGTAAGAATACTGGTGTTAAAGCTAAAAACGGAGCAGGTATATACGATCATATAAGCAAACAATATAGTGATGATATGTCTGATAAGCAAGTTGTAAGAATGATTAAGTATAACCACGCTAAATGGCGTAAAAACAATATGGCATAATGGCAAAATCAGGACCAGCATATCCAACCACAGGAAGATTTCCAGGTAATAATTCTATTCCTAGAAAAGAAGTATATGATTACTTGATGACAAAAAAAGGCATGACTCCACAAAAGGCTAATGCAATAATGTCTAATATAGAAGGTGAGTCTGGTTTTTATTCTGATGCTATACAAACAGGCAACATAGAAAATAGAGGTTTAGGTTTGTTTCAACATACATTTTCTACTAGAAAAGAAGATTTAGTTAAGCAAGTTCCTGATTGGGAAACTAATTGGAAAGGTCAAATTGATTTTGCTATGAGTGAAAGCGAAATGAAATCTTTCATGCGTAAGGATTATGATAATCAAGAAGAGGCTACAGAAGGTTTTATGCAAACATTTGAAAAACCAGCTATTACAAGTGACAAATATCCAGGTAAAACTTTAACTAAATCTGGTAATAAATATTATTATAAAGTTCCTAAAAAAGAAGGTGAAACAAATAAACCTACAGATATTGTTATTAATGGTAAAAGATATACACGTGTAGATATACCAAAAGAAGATTATACTAATGCTGTAAGAAAAAAATCTAATGGAAGACTTACAAGTTATTCTAATACAAATTTTGGATCACAACAAAATTTATCTCAAACTACAAGAACCGCACCTGATTTAACTCCAAAAGATAATTCTGTATATTCAGAACATTATGGAACTGATGCAACAGTTACGAATATTAATGGTAAAGATTATGTTGTTGTAGACTATGGTAATGGACAAGTATTACAATATCCTATTGAAAAAGCAAATAGTGATGTTGCTGGTGGTAGTGCTGTTGTTGAAGACACAGCTCCTACAGCAGATAATGTAACAGTTACAGATGGAGAGTATTCTATTACAGATTTACAAGAAGGTGATGAGTTTGCGGAATTTGAACCAACCTTTATTAATAGTCTGCAAGATGAAAATTTAACAGATGAGAAAATTCGTAATGAAATACAAAAAGAATATCCTGATCAAAAAATAGATGTAGTAAGAGATGGTCAAGGTAATTTAAGGGTAATTAAAGAAAGACCAATACAAAATGAACAAACGGAAACTGGGCAAACAAATGTTACCCCACAGCCAAACGTATTAAATGAAGGTGGAGATGAAGTTGTTAGTCCAGTTACGCCTAATATACCGCTACAACGAATTGATCCAAAACCAACAGAGCCTATACCCGTAAACAGAGGTGAAGCTGATACAACTATTAGAACTGTAGATGAAGGATTACCTGTACCTCCGCCACCTTCTGATGAATATACAGTACCACAACCTACTACAGGTGATTCTGAATTAAATCAAGATTTGCAACAACAAGTAGACGCGCCAGAAGGTATTGAAGAAGGAGAAGTATTCACTGTAGATGGAAAAGATTATACATTACAAGATGGTGCTGTTGTGTACTTAGGTAATGCACAAATAGAGGAAGAAGAAGAAGGAGGGGAAGATTATCTTATTCCAAGTACACAAGAAATAGAGAGAAGACATGGCTCTGATGCTAAATTAACAGAGATTAACGGTGTAGATCAAATAGTATATACTGACGCTAATGGAGAAACACAACAATATCCAGCGTATGAATATTATAGTGATGAAAATTTACAAACATATAGATTGATAGATGAGGGTAGTTTACCTCCTCCTAGTCCACTACCTATTGAAGACCAACAATCTGTACAAGACAATACTAGAGGCCCTAATATAAACCCTGTAGAAGTAACTAGTCCTCCTCCTGTAGAAGAAATAGATCCTTCTTTTATACCTAACGATAACACTTCTTTAGTAACTACTGCTACAGATAATGACGTTGATGGTGATGGTGTGCCAAATTCTTTAGATCCAGACTCACAAACAGTAGATATTGTTAATACAGATTTTTCTAATACATCTACTGAAACAACACCTCCAGTTACTAATCTTACAAAAACTTTTGGTGACTTAGGAAATGTAATAGGTGATAGTTTAGGATTAGTTAATTCGGTAAGAGATTTAATTAATGGCCCAGACGATTTAATAAGAGCTGCTTTAGGTGAGCAGGCTTTTAAAGAATCAATGAAAGAAGTTATTCCTCAAGAATTGCCAGAACTATCTAATCAATTTAAACAACACTTAGCACAAGTACAGAACTTATCTAAGCAAGGTTTTAGTGTAGCTGAGGCTAACAAGGCTAAACAAGATATAGACGCTGCGTACAAGCAAGGTATTGAAAATACTGTAAGAGGTACGTCTGGTGATAGAGCTAAGTTTTTAGCAATGTCAGGAGTATTAGATCAAGCTAGGTCATCTGCTTTACTAGAGTTTGCTGCTAAAGATGCTGAATTAAATAGAGCTAATCAAGCAGCATACACAAACGCTTTAAGTTTTGGTGAAGAATATAATTTAAATAAATCTACAACAGAAGCTAGCCAACAATTGCAATTAGATTTAGAAAAGAAAAGAGGTGCGTCTGAATTTGCTAAAGAAGCTTTTAAAGGTTTAAATGAAAGAATTGGACCAGCTGGTAATCAATATTTAAATACATTACAAAGTTTTGTAAGAGATAATCAAAATCCTTATTCATTAACTTTAGAAACACCAGGAACAACAACAAACACAGGGGGTAATTAATAAATAAATATAAATAATGGACGCATACGGATATAATGCATTAAGTGGTTTTTTTGGTTCTAGTAGTAGAAAAGAACAAAAACAGGAAGAAATTGCATATTTAGAAAAACAATTAACACTACAGCAACGCATACAAGCACAAGAAACAGCAGCTAATCAAGCTAGTCAAAAATTAATTGATGAATCTTTTAAATATGCTTTTGATTTAACTACTGGAACAAATGCTAGAAAAAGAGATAAAGATCTTGTAAGACAAATGTCAGAAGATTTGTTAGCTCCTATTAATGAAAAGATAAGACAAGCTGGTGGATACATGAAAGCTAAAAGACTTGGTATAGATCAAGATCTTAGGGATTATCAATTTGCTTTAACAAACAATGATAAAGTGTTTGCAATGAAACAAACACAAGAAGCTATAGCAAAAATATATCAATTTGCTGGAGATGAAGGTACTAGAAAATCTGGACAAACAGTTCCGTTAGCCGTATATGATAATTTTATTAAATGGCAAAACGAAGAAATTGATAGTTTTACTTGGGATGGAATAGGTGATACACAATTAAATTTTGAATTTGCAAAGGAAGAATCATTGGAAAAAGAAATTACTGAAACAGATATATTGCATGCTAATCTAATGATATTTAATGATTATGAAAGAGATTTAATTTATAAAGGATACAGTCCAGAAGAAGCAGCTGAACTTACTGCTTTTGCTAGAAAAAATCCTGGAGTATTAGTATCTGGAGATGGAAAGTCACCGTCTTATTTAAGCAGAAGGCTAGGTAGAACAAATCAAACGATACCACAATATGGTACTAAGGAAGTAGAAACGTCATTAGGTATTGAATTAGAGTCAGTATATACTATGTTCCCAAGCGAAGGTGTTTCAGGATCTGAAATTGTTGCAGCTAAAGGTTG
>TARA_B110000003_G_scaffold276515_1_pt1 | contig 13021 bp, 9 predicted proteins | sample TARA_B110000003 | Tara Oceans TARA_B110000003 (sample SAMEA4396424) | marine metagenome | biome: Westerlies Biome; feature: [SRF] surface water layer (ENVO:00010504); material: water (ENVO:00002006), including particulate matter (ENVO:01000060) such as... | depth 5 m
AAAAGCACTTTTGCTGTAATCGTCGCTCATAAGAGATTTAATTATTTCACCACTAAAAAGACCAACGAGTCCGGATATTAACAATATCAGGTAGAGAAAAACACCAAGTAAATCTGCATAGAATTCTTTATATTTAGAAGGGTTTTCAGATTTTATTTTAATTGCAACTGGTCCCCACGCCATACCAAACGCAGTAGTAATAAATAGGATGATACTGGAAAACCGAAAGGCCACAGAGTAAACGCTAACTTCTTCCAGTGATGTAAAAGCAGTTAACATCCATCGGTCAATGGTTCCTAATAACCAAAATGCAATGCCGGCAAATATAAAAGGGTATCCATATTTAAAAGTTTCTTCGCACCACTTTTTGCTTATTTTAAAAGTAAGATCTTTTTTTATTAACCAACATGCCAATGGGAAGATAGCAACCATTACAACGGCTTGAGTCGATAGATATCCATCTAATCCCCAACCTAAATATAGAACTGTAAAACATCCTAAAACTGAACTTGCAACTTTGCTCGCTAAAGAAATGGACAAAAATCGAAAAGGGGCTAGATGCAAACGGGTTACATCCAGAATATAAACAAACCAAATTTTAAAAACCATTAAGGTAATTGCTGCGGAAATCGCTATCCAGGAAATAGTGGACAAAGGAAATATAGAAAGTTTCGGAAAAATTAATATACTTAATGAAGCAATTATAAGAAATAAAATACCAAGTGATAATTGAATTGAGAAAGCAGATGATACTAATGTGGGTCGATCAATAGGTTTTAATTTTTCATCCCAATAAAAGCGATGTACTGAATTGCTTAACCCACACTGTACTAACATGCCCAAAAGACCCGTTGTAGTTAATACAAGTTCTAGAATACCAATCGACTTTTGAGGCAATACAGATGCAATGAGCGGAAATGTGAAAAGCGCAACAAGCTTGGAGCCAAAATCGGCTCCACCATAAATTATCGAGTCTTTTGCAAGTAATTTAAGAATGGGCAACCTGGATCTTACTTTCTTTTAATGGATGAATAATTTTTGGCTTATTTTTGGAATACTCACCTAGTATTGGATGATAAAGATTAATAAGAGTATCTCTTTTTCCTTCAAGATAGTTAATTACTTCGCCAAATAAATACTGGCCAGCTTCAAACCCTTGATATTTTTCAACATATTGCCTGCTCGCTTTGCCTAAATCATTTCGCAGGTTAGGATTGGTAATTAGAGTCCTTAAATTATCAATTAAATTCTCAGGACATGTTGATACAATGGGACATTCATCCAAATAAGACCATCTTCTTAGATGCCTTGTATATGACTCATCTTCTAAATTTGACAAAACCGGTAATCCACATGCCATTCCTTCAAGTCCATTCAGTGCATGTCCGGTAAAAATTATCTGCTCAACTAATATGTCAGTTTCATCCTGAAGGATTTTTTTAACCTCATGGTTTTTCAATTTTTCTAGCAAATTAAGCTCAATCTTAAATCCTTCTTTTTGAAGTTTCTCTACAGCATTAATGATAAACTCGGAACCTTTAAAACCTCTAAAATTTGGTGCATGAGTAATTTTAATAACTTCTGAAGCACCATCAGCCATGCTTTTTCTTTTAGAAACTTCCCATCCTTTCAAATCTATAATTAATGGCGACGGAACAAGAACATCCCATCTCCCGAAACCATCTGGACCCATAAAACCTGGAATCACAACATCTGCTTTTTCACACCAATGCTCAACACGACGAGAAATTTCTCTCTGATTTTTAGCTGCCTGAGGAAGAGAACTATTTAAACCATGAATTAAAGAAACTGAGCGAACTCTGTTGTATGAGTATGAATCACATCCGAAAGGAATGATTACAATTTTTTTTGCTGCTATCTTAAGTAAAGTTGATTCAAAACTTCGGCATATAGTTCTCCATAGAAAAAAGCCATTAAAAGAAATAAAATAAATGTCATATTTAAATAAAGAATCTAAGAAACCGAAATAATATTTTAAATACAGTGGAATGAATCGAAACTCATCCTGAATCACTCGGTCATACTCATTTCTTTCATTGATTCGGTAACAAAAACTATCGGTAAAAGTTTCAGTCTTAAAACCAATCTCCTTCATACAATTTGACCAATAAACATTATTGATTATCGGAGCTTCTCCCCATACTAATCTGGGCTTCCCTTTTCTTCCACCGAAGATTCTTGCTGTAAACGCCGAAATAAAAAGAATGGAAATAAGAAAAGGAAACAAAAAGCATTCTAAAACAAAAATAATGATAAGCCTTATATTTTGTTTACTCATTACTTTAACCTAGCTCTTGAAGACTTAATTATTTTTGTAGGGTTACCTCGATAATTCCCAAGCTCGACTATATTTAGCCTTAATTTCCCATTACCACAGGCAACCTCAACATATTCAGTTCCAAGCAATGTAATTTGACCAGGCACGGCCATAAAAATCTCATCATCATTAACAATCGTAGCATCCCAAATTATCATTTTCTCAGATTCAAAATAACAATAAGCACCTGAATATGGCTCACTTGTTGCGTTAATAAGCCTAAGAATTTCTTCGATTCTTAAATTCCAATTTATTTGCCCATCCTCAGGTAACCTTGGATAACAGCGAAGTATATCATCTTTATTTTCAGACTGAGCTTCCAAAATATATTCAGGATATTCCCCTATATTTTTAAGAGCTTTGGAAAATAATTGAGGCACTGAATTTCGCATCCAATTCCAGACTTCACCAATTTTCGTTATGTCCGAAACTTCAACATAATCTCTTTCAATAATGTCACCATTGTCTAACTCCCCACCAATCATTTTATGGATACAAAGCCCAATTCTTTTCTCACCATTTAAAATCGCCCACGCTTGACAGGCATTCCCACGGTATCTTGGCAAATCACCTCCATGTGCGTTAAGAATTCCATTAGGGAAAATATCGATTATCGATTGAGGTATTATTCCAGTATAATTCATGCTGACTCCAATATCAGCATTTGCTTCGATCAATTCAGTCTTAAAATTTTCGATTTTATGACCAGAACCAAAAGGAATCCCTAGCTCATCTGCTAGGCTAGAAAAATCAGATGATTTTTTTGTATATTCGGGTGCTTCAAATGCTGTTATGATTACAACAATTGAATGGCCATTATTTATTAAAACCCCAGCTGTTTCATATAAAATTTCAGTTCTTCCAATTAGTGCAACTCTCATAAAGAAATTGTCTTCATGGAAAATTCTTCTAAATCTTTTAATACTTCGAGCAAATCTATCAACAGTGTTCGAGTGCCAACTCCATTGAACCTTTTCGAAATAAGTTTGTCAGGATCTTGATGGAAAGGTCTGCTTAACTCATATCTTTCAACTTTTTCAGTATTTAAGAATATATGAATTGGATGGAAATTGAATACAAAATGAGATTTCAAAAGTTCACTTTTATCAGGAAATGCTAGATCCATTCTTAACGCCACATTATCCTGCCAACAGTGAGGCACCATTACCATGTTTTCCCAAATTGAAAATGGACGAACATCTATGCCGGCACCATAAGGAATAAAACAATTTGAAATGTGACTTAGACCGAAGTCATAAAAAACATCAACTAATCGTTCACTATGAAAAAGAGAATGCGAACGCACAGACTTCGCATCAGGTACTACATCAAGCAATTCGCTTAAAACTTGTTTGGGTTGCACTTGATTTTCAAAAGATTGATCAGGTGCATTGTAAAAATTTGGATGAATTCCCAATTCTATATTTTCTTGTTTTCTTAATTTTTCCAAAATTGGACTTTTATGTGTAACAAACCAGGTGCTAGACACACCCGATTCATTAATAAGGTCCATTGTATCAGAAATAACTTCATCATGTGCCCAATCTAAATCAAAAGTTAGAAAAACTTTCTTTTCCCAAGTTTCAAGTTTTTGTGGTACTATTTTGCTGATTTTCGAACAAGAAACCATATCTAAAATCTAAATTTCAAATTCGTGCAAAAAAGATTCCACATTAAGTAAAGACCAGATAAGTAATCTACGATTTACTGATCCTGATAAATGTTCTTTGATTAATTTCTCAACGGAACTACGATCCAAAAATTCATATAATTTTGCATTATTAGAAAGTAAAGATTTGCACACGAAATCCATGCTCTGCCCCTTGAACCATGAAGCATCGGGTGATGAGAATCCTTGTTTTGCTGCTTTAAGAATACTTTCTGGAATGTATCCGGACATTGCATCTCTCAAGATCTGCTTACCATCATTAGTTTTAGAAAAATACTTACTGGATTTTCTTCCAACTTCATTTTCATTTAATCGAATAACTTCGCCGAGGTTGTTTAATTTTAAATTCACCGGACAATTCATCGCAAAATCCACAAGGTCATTGTCTAAAAATGGAACCCTATTTTCTAAGCTGTGAGCCATGCTAAGCTTATCCTCTACCACAAGTAATCCATGTAGAAATGTTTTACTTTCAAAATAAAGTGAATGATTAATGAAGTCTTCAGGTTTACTAAGTTCATTATCGTGAGTGGAGAAAACATCCTTAAAAATATCTCTTGTCCATACATCTTTAACATCTCCCCAAATTGGTGCAAAAACTTTCGAAATTACAGTATTGGGAATTAATCTCTGCCAATAAAGATAATATTCATCTATATACTCGTCGAAGTTCTTTGATGTAGCACCCCTGTAATAACGCCATGGGTAACCACCAAACAATTCATCCCCACCAGCACCTGAAAGAACCACTTTTACAAACTTACTTGCAAGTTTAGACGCATAAAAATTTGGATAACACTGCCCCACCCTAGGTTCCTCTAAATGCCATGCTAATTTTGGAAGGCACCTCTCCATATCACCCGCTTTAAGAACCATTTCATAATGCTCCGTCTTAAAAGCAGCAGACATTGCTTCTGCTGTTTGTCGTTCATCAAAAACCATTTCGATCCCCGACGCAGAGCTTAAATCAAATCCTACTGTAAAACTCTTCAAGTCTTTGAATCTTTGACTCGCTAGTGAAGTTATCGATCCGGAATCCATTCCCCCGCTAAGATAAGCGCCCAACTCGACATCACTTACTAACTGCCGGTTAACAGCTTTACGAAACAATCGATCCAATTCTTCGGTATACTCTTGGTGAGAAATCAATTCATTTGGCTCGCAAAAATTAAAATCCCAGTATTGGGTTCGAATTAATTGTGGACTTTTTTTTCTTAAATCAATTTTTCCATAATAGCCTGCTGGCATAAGTTGAATTCCGCTTATCAAAGTCTGATCGGTAAATATATTTTGAAAGGTAAAATATTCTAACAAAGCTTTTCGATTAATCGTTCTATCAAAATTAGGCTGAGCTAGAATTGCTTTTTGCTCAGATGCAAAGCATAACGAATTACCCCCTTCAGAATAATATAATGGTTTTATTCCATATCTATCCCGCGCTAACAAAAGGTTTTTTTCTTTTTTATCCCAGAAAGACAATGCGAACATTCCATTAAATTTTAATAGAGCTTTTTCTTTCCACTCGATCAATGAATATAGAACAACTTCAGTATCAGACGATGACTGAAATGAATAACCCTTTGCCCGCAACTCATCTCTAATCTCTTTAAAATTATACACTTCTCCATTGTAAGTCAGGATATATCTTTGATCAGATGATATCATAGGCTGGTTTGCTTCTTCTGAAAGGTCAATAATCGCCAACCTACGATGACCAAAACCTGCTCCTCCCTCATGCCAATGTCCTTCTCCATCCGGACCTCGGTGCGAAATTGCATCTGTCATTCCCTTCAAACTTGAGAAAGAAACATCAAGTCCATCGTAATTAATTAGACCAACAATACCGCACATTATGTATTAAATTTAAAAAGATAGGAACACACATATAAAAGTTCCTAAGGAAAGTTGAAAGTTCAACTGGAACGCCAATCAATAAGGTCTTTCAATCCTTGTTCCAAGCCAATCTCATACTCAAATCCTAAATCTTTTTTAGCTTTTTTAGGGCAACCAATTCGATTTTGAACCATTCTACGGGCATCATCCTCAGAATATGGATTGTAGGAAACTTTTAAGTCAGACTGACGAAGTTCTAAAATTTTATCGCACAATTGAGCGATACTTGTCTGCACTCCTGTACCCACATTATAAAATTCATCCGTAGCAGAGGACTTTAGCGCTAAAGCATTACAGCGAGCTACATCTCTTACATCAATAAAATCATAAGCCTGTGAGCCATCTCCATTAATTGTTGGTGCTTCGTTTGCATCAATCTTGTTCAGCATGATTGGAATAACACCAGTGTATGCTGCGGTTTGATCCTGATGAGGGCCATAGACATTCATATACCGAAGACCAACATAATCTAAACCGTACCGATCGTAAAAAGCCCGGCACATCGCTTCCCCAGCAATCTTAGTAGCACCATAAAAATTTTTATTATTGAAAGGATGATTTTCAGTCATGGGAACCTCCGTAGCATCGCCATAAACCGAAGCAGAAGAAGAATATATTAATCGTTTTACCTTATTTTTTACGCATGCTTCTAATACATTAAAAGTACCTTCGATATTAACATGAAATGCAGTTCTCGGAAAATCCTTACAGTGCAACAACCACATGGCAGCAAGATGGATTACATAATCAACCCCCTGCATCGCATCATTAAGTATATCAACATCTCTAATATCCCCACCATTCGGATAAAAAGAACATCTTTCATCCTTCAAGGAATCTTTAAGATAATCAATATCACCCCGGCCAAGATTATCAAAAACTGAAACACTTGATACCCCTTCCTTGAGAAGTGCGGATACTACATGACTACCAATAAAACCGGCTCCACCAATAACAAGGACATTACTATTTTTCAAAATTATGCTAAATATGATTTAACTTTGTTTTCGTACTTTCGCAGCAAAGACCGAAAGTCCATCGTGAATACGCTCAAGAAGGACTTCTTCATTTACTTCAAGTTTATCTCGGTTATCGATAAAACGATAAAGAATTTTGCCGTAAGAATACTTTCTTCCGCTAATAGGAAATTCTGCAACAAATTCATCTTTTCTAGAATAATATCCAGAATATTCAGGGTCTTTCCACGAAACCTTTTTGCCAATTATATTCTTACCTGTACCGATTCTGCTTCCTAATTTCCCTCCCTCTTCATAAAAAGTGATAGTCGCTTCATGAAATTGCATTCCTTCGGCAGCTTTCTCTAAAATGTCAGGTAGATTGTCTATATTGCTCAACCCTTGAAGCATTGATTCAGCGTCTTTGATGCATTGCTCAGAAGAACGGATGTTTTTTCGATCTTGCATCAAAGTTGAAAAGTTTTGACCGAAAAACTCAAAGCGAAAATAACCAAGGTATCTTAATAAAATGAAACCACCCATGCCGAAAAACACAAATATTGCAAATAATTGATCCCCTTTCCCAAAAGCTGCAGCGATGGCTACGAGGGAACAACAAAATGCCACTGCCCACATGGCGAGCACTGCTTTTCCATGAGTAAGGCCTTTTGCCATCAATCGATGGTGAAAATGTTCCATATCAGGAGAAAATGGGGATCGACCTCTCATAGTTCTCCGGAAAATCGCAAAAATGCAGTCCATGATAGGTATGGCAAATACGAGTACTGGAAAGATTCCATCAAGTACCCCAACCTCGCGAAAACTAGCAAGTAAAGTTAAGCAGCCAGCCAAATAACCAAGAGTCAAACTTCCACAATCTCCCAGAAAGATCGATGCGGGACGACTATTATAAACTAAGAAACCAAGCAAGCAACCTATGAGCAATGTAGACATCCAAGTCACGCTTGAGATGCCTGCAAGATAACCAACCACAGAAACAGCTATTAATCCTGCAAGAGTTATTCCAGAAGCCAGCCCATCTAATCCATCGATTAAATTAATTGCGTTCGCCAATCCAACAATCCACAAACAGGATAGAGCAAACCCTATCCACTCGGGGAAAGAAACAGTACCAAATCCCAAGAATTGAATTTCAATAAAAGATAATTCAGCTCCCCAGACAACCAAGGCTGCAATTGCAAATTCTCCGAACAATTTGATCTTTGGGGAAAGGCGAGCAAGGTCATCGAGAAATCCAATCACAAAAATTCCAAATGAGCCTAATAAAACCACCCCAACAAACGGGTTTTCTCCCCAAATCATTTGTCGAAATTGTGGAACAAATAATCCGGCAACTACACAAATAATGATAAAAGATACTAGAATTGCTGCACCGCCAAGTCTTGGGGTTGCTTGCTGGTGAACCTTCCTAGCTCGTTGCGGACAATCAACAAACCCTTTTTGTAAAGCCAAATACCGAACAAGCGGTGTTAAAATACAAGTCAAAATCGCACCTAAAACAAACAAACTATAAATAGACGGGGTCATTAAAATTGTACCTTATAATGCAAAAAAGTAATGATTCGTCAATTTTAGAAAAGGCTCACTTTACCAATCCTCAGAAATTAAATTACTAGAAGAAAGCATGTACTTTTCGGCTAATAAAATTTTAATTTATTAATTATATTATACTCATTTGGAACATTAGAGAAAAAGATGTATTTTCCCTAGTTGCTCCTACAACTCAATTACAAACAAATGGTATTTGAAAATTAGGGGGAATTTTAAAAGCCGACACACCAAGACGATGCAGTAGTTTATTTCCTTATGCCTTTAATGAAGGAGGCAGAACAGGAATGTCACTAAAAAATTTCTCAATAATTCTAGATTTCGAGAATATAATCACCCAAGCAGTCACGAATATAATTTTAAAATAGGTTATAATCGACTGATTCTTTATATACCATAATTCAATTTTATTTTTGTAAGGGATTATGCATTCGTCATAAAATTTTTTGGGATTTTTTTTTCCTTCTAAAAACTTTTCCTCATCCCTAAAAATAATTGATCCCATACCAGTCAAACCGGGCTTGACTTTATTAAGTTCGCTACGAGCTTCCAGTGAGTACTTGTTGAAAGTACCTGGCACCATAGGTCTAGGACCAACAATACTAATCTGACCAAGAAGGATATTAATCAGTTGAGGCAACTCATTAATTTTTGATTTCCTTAAAAAACGACCAAAAGGAAGAACTCGTGGATCGTTTTTAAGTGTAATTTCTCCTGCTCCAATCGTTGGGCTATTCTTTAGCATTGTAGCGAATTTCAAAAGATTAAAAGTACTTCCGAACTGCCCGACTCTTTCTTGCCTATAAAATATTTCTTTTTCTCCGGTAAATCTCAAAATAATTACAATCGGAACAAAAAGCGGAAGCAAAAAAAATAATGCTAATAAGGAAAATAGGATATCAAAAAATCGAATTAACATTACCTCGCCATCACATTTTCTGGAGGTTCGAAACCACCAGTGTTAGGTGTCAACCCAGACTCGAAAAATCTCTTATACCAATCTACAGTTTTAGTAACTGCATCTTTCCAATGGACTTGAGGGTGATAATCAAGATTAGAAGTTGCCTTTTGTATATCAGGGCAACGACGTGAAACAGATCCGGGGTAAGTTATTGCAGTCTCATATCTACCTTTATAACCTAAATGCTCACCAATAAATTTGGTGAGCACTTCCATCGAAATTTCCTGAGTATTTCCAATATGATAAATATTGTTAGGATGATTGGTGCTTTCCATTGCCCCAACGGTACCCTGGACCGCATCCTCAATATAGCAGAAGGCTCTTGTTTGATCATGACCATAAATTTTAATTGGATTTTCGATTTCATTCACAAAACGCTCAACAATATGCGGGATGGCATGCCCAAAGCCCATTTCCGGACCAATAATGTTTTGATACCTTACGATCCTCCAGTCATAACCAAGCTTTTTTGCAGAGTGAATAAATGAGGATTCTCCATGTATTTTCGTAATTGCATAAGTCCATCTAGGGTGACAAACATCGCCAACACACAATGGAACATCTTCTTTTGTTGGTATTTCTGCACCAAACAAATCAGATGTGGCCGCATAATTTTCACTCGAAGATGAAAATAAAAGACGCCTGATAGGTTTTTTTGCTATCCAATCTAAAGTATTAACGGTTAGTTTGGTATTGGTACTAATTACAGATTCAGGGTTTTTCAATGTACGATTTACACCAACAACTGCTGCCAACATATAAACTTCATCGAATCTTTTTCCCAATTTTTCAAACGCACTAAAATTGGTAAAATCATCTACAACAGCATTAAAACGATTGGGACTTCTATCCATTATTTCATCCCAATTCGAGCCTTTCCTAATGTCTCCAGCAGTTACATTACAATCTTTTCTATCAATAAGATGCTCGACAATATTTCTGCCAATAAAGCCACCTCCACCTAATACAAATACTTCTTTCACTTATTTATTACAAAAATTTAAATTCTCATCACCACAACCAAGTACTGATACTTTATGCTTCGATCCTAATGTTAAAATCTGCTCCTTATTTAAAATGCCTATTGCATCGAATATTTTAACTTCCGAAAGGTTTAAAAGCTCTTCAATGGTTTTATCTTGCTTATATAAACTATGTCCTGCTGAAAAAACAATTATTTCCGGATTAGAGTCAAGCACAAGTGAAAGGTCGGATTCAACCTCGCATTCTTGTTCTTCCCAATTAGAAACATAAGGATCATGGAATCTCAATAAGGCACCCTCCTTTTGAATCAGATTAACAAAAACTTCAACAGGACTAAAACGAGTATCCCCAACATCACCTCTGTAAGAAACACCAAGGATTATAACTCTTTTACCTTTGAGACTTCCAAAAACTTGAACTAAACGATTAAAAGCAAATAAAGGCATTTGGTCGTTAACAGAAACACTATTTATGCTCATATTTAAATCAGAATCTGAGCCGAAAAATTCTTTCCGCGACCAACTTGCAAGCAAAGGATCTTTGGTTAAGCAGTAACCTCCGACACCAATTCCTGGATACATTAAATTTGCATGAGTCTTGCGAACTCTTATGGCATTAATTATATCATAAAGGTCAACTCCTGCTTCTTCGGCATACCTAGACCATTCAACAGCAAACGCAATGTTGGTAGCCCTATATGAATTTTCAAGAACTTTTGCCATTTCAGTAGCAGTGGTGTTCTCAAGTCTAGTAAGTGCACAGATTTCTGTATTTATTATAGTTTTCAAAAAGGCTTCGGTAGCATCCGCACTACTATCATTTATTCCTGAGTACACCCTTGGGAATTCCCTTATCGAATTAATATATTCTGGACCAGGCATTACTCTTTCGTATGAATGCCCCAGTTTGTAACGATCTACTTTTAACCCCCTCTCACTTAATTCTTTATCTAGAATTGGCTTCACAATTTTCTCACATGTACCAGGTGGTACGGTCGTTTCAACTAACACTAAGACATTTTCATGACAATGAGTGCCAATACAACTAATCGCTTTTTTAAAATTTCCTAGGTCGACATCGTAGTTTTTTAAATTTCCAGTTGAACTAGATAATTTTTCTACATCTAAGTTAACATCAACAACAATTACATCCGCAAATCCATAGGCTAAAGGATCATAAGTAGCGAGTAGATTACCTCTCCTTAGGCTATTGTTGTAAAACTCGTAAATTTTGGGATCATCAGCATTAAGAGGAAATACTCCGTCATTTATTGATTTTATTTTCAAAAAATTCTTTTCATCGGGTAAATCAACTCCAATTACTGCATATTCTTCACTTACTCCATTGGCACATACCAATGCCATGACTGCACCAACGAAGCCTAACCCTTGCACGACAACAACTCGTTTCCCTTCATTTTTAGATAAAAAATTAGTAATTGCGTCTCGATCATCAAAATCAGATATAATTTTAGGTTTTCTTAGATTGGACTTCTTAGATGAATTCATGTGCCTACATAAGTTTCATATTATTTGATGAGAACCATAATAGTTTGTACATAAACTTTCAATGTATTCTGAATAAAGTGAAACAACTTTTTTTTGTTTGAAATTTTTAATTACTCGACTTTTAGCGTTTTTTCCAAATTGCTTTCTTAAAGTGTCGTCATCAAACATAATACATAATAAATTAGACAAGTCTTTAATATTTCGCGGGTTAAAAAGCAAACCTGTTTCATTTTCGATAATTGCATCACAAATGCCCACAACTCTTGAACCAACTGCAGGTACACCCATCGCTGCTGCTTCTAATATTGAAACAGGATATCCTTCTCTGTAGCTTGGCAGACAAATAAAATCTGCAAAAGCTAGTAATTTATAAGGTTCTTTTGTAAAACCAAAATGCAAAATCTTATCTTTAATATGCCCAGGTAGTTTTGCTATTTCGTCCTGTACGGAAAAGTCTTCTTCGGGACCAACAAGTATTAATTGAACATCTCTACAATTATGATCGATTTGAGAAAAGGCATTTATTAAATCCCTTATACCCTTTTCCTCACAAACCCTACCTAAATAAATACAAACCTTTGAGTCTGCTTTCAAACTGTTATGATATTTATCTGAAAGTGAAAGATCTCTGTCGCATGTAAAAAAATTAGACTTTACTCCACATATAGTACCACTGCCAAGAACTCTAAGTTTATTTTTTTCAATGGAGAAATTATCTTGAAGCAATATTTTCTCTGAGGGGGAAACGCAAAGTAAGTGAGTTGCTAACTTAATAATAAATCCGTCGCAGGATTTTAATATTAATCTCGAGATACCATTACGATTGGGCCAAACTTCTCCTTGAAATATGTGGAGTCTAATGTTTACACCCATGAAGGCAGAAATCATCATTCCAAGCAAACCAGGTTTTGGTGCCACAGATATAACAATAGTTGGTTTTAATCTAAATACTAAGGAAATTAATTGAAAAAGTGCAAAAAAATCAGAAATGAACCCAAATCGCCTTTGGATACAAATATTTTCAACATTACAAATGTCATTTACATTGGGACAATAAGTATCAATATCAATATTTTGAGCTAAACAAACATCAAAATTACGGGAAAGTTGCTCAATATGAGGTCGTAAAAAGAAATGTGCAAC
>TARA_B110000003_G_scaffold78629_1_pt1 | contig 13015 bp, 14 predicted proteins | sample TARA_B110000003 | Tara Oceans TARA_B110000003 (sample SAMEA4396424) | marine metagenome | biome: Westerlies Biome; feature: [SRF] surface water layer (ENVO:00010504); material: water (ENVO:00002006), including particulate matter (ENVO:01000060) such as... | depth 5 m
TGTATTCAAGAGCTTTCTACTTGTAAACAATATAATCTTCCAATTAAGATTATTACTCTCAATAATCGCTACATGGGAATGGTAAGGCAGTGGCAAGAATTTTTTTACGGAAATAGATATGCTGAATCATATGTAGACGCCCTTCCTGACTTTGTTAAACTTGCAGAATCTTATGGGCATATTGGTATGAAAATAGAAAAATATTCAGATATTGAAGATGCCCTAAAAGAAGCTTTTAGCCCAAAACTAAAAGAACGTTTAGTATTTATGGATTTTATAACTGATGAAACTGAAAATGTATTCCCAATGATTCCAAGCGGTAAAGGGCTCTCTGAAATGATTTTAGCTGATGATGAATAAATGAGGCATATAATTTCACTTTTGATGGAGAATGAATCAGGGGCACTTTCACGCGTGTCTGGATTATTTTCAGCTAGAGGATATAATATTGAGTCGTTAAATGTCGCTCCAACCGAAGATGAAACTTTATCGAGAATGACTATTGTTACTAGTGGTTCAAATGAAGTAATTGAGCAAATAATTAAGCAATTAAATAAGCTAGTTGACGTTGTAAAAGTTCTTGATCTTAACGATGGGAGACACATTGAGCGAGAATTAATGATAGTAAAAGTTAAAGCAACAAGTAAGTACCGCGATGAAGTAAAAAGAATTAGTGATACATTTGGTGGGAGAATAATTGAAATGGCTGAGACAACCTTTACAATTGAGCTAACGGGACCAACTAGCGAACTAGATGATTATCTTGATAGTTTGGAAAAATCATCGATAATTGAAACTGTAAGAACTGGGGCACTTGGAATTGGTCGCGGAGATAGAATACTTAAAATATAATATTTAAAGGAAAGATATGAAGGTTTATTACGATAAAGATGCAGATTTAAGTGTTATCAAAAATATGAAGGTTGCAATTCTGGGTTATGGCTCTCAGGGTCATGCGCATGCTAATAACCTAAAAGATTCTGGTGTTGATGTTGTTGTGGGCTTGCGCGAAGGCTCGAATTCGTCAAACAAAGCAAAATCAGCTAACCTTAATGTTAAGTCAGTCTCAGAAGCAACTTCTTGGGCAGATTTAGTTATGATTCTTGCCCCTGATGAATTTCAAGGGAAGATATACTCAGAAACTATTGAGCCAAATATAAAACAAGGGGCAACTCTAGCATTTGCTCACGGATTTAATATTCATTTTGGTCAAATTAAACCAAGAGTAGATTTAAACGTAATTATGATTGCGCCAAAAGCACCTGGTCATACTGTTCGCTCTGAATTCGAAAAAGGTGGTGGAATACCAGACTTAATTGCAATCCAACAAGATGCGACTGGTAATGCAAAAGATATTGCCCTCTCATATGCTTCAGCAATTGGTGGTGGAAGAACTGGGATTTTAGAAACAACCTTTAAGGATGAAACAGAAACAGACTTATTTGGTGAGCAAGTAGTCTTGTGTGGAGGTACAACTGCTCTAGTTCAAGCAGGTTTTGAAACACTAGTAGAGGCAGGATACGAACCTGAAATGGCATATTTTGAATGCCTTCATGAATTAAAATTGATTGTTGATTTAATGTATGAAGGTGGTATTGCTAATATGCGATACTCAATTTCAAATACAGCTGAATATGGAGATGTGACCAGAGGCTCTAGAATTGTTAACTCTGAGACAAAAACTGAAATGAAAAAAATTCTAGGTGAGATTCAAGATGGGTCATTTGCTAAAGAATTCGTAAGTAATGTGGGAGATTTGCCAGCAAGACGTGAAAAGCAAAGGCAACATCAAATAGAACAAGTTGGAGAATCACTTCGCTCAATGATGCCATGGATTAAAAAAATTGTAGACAAGTCAAAAAATTAATTGAATAAGAACTCAACTTATCCAATTATAGCCAAAGAAGGCTGGTTATTTCTTTTTATTTCTATTTCAGCAAGCCTAATTATAGCTTTGTGGAGTTTAAAAGCATCGATACCTTTGTGGATAATATCTGTATTTATTCTACAGTTTTTCCGAGATCCAACTAGAACGATACCTAAAGGTAAAAATTTAATTGTATCAGCCGCAGATGGTCGTGTTATTTCGATAGAAAAAACAACAGATCCATATAAAAAAAGAAGAGCAATAAAAGTTAGTGTATTTATGAATGTTTTCAATGTTCATTCTAACAAAGCACCTGTCGAGGGAGTAATTATTGATAAATGGTACTTTCCTGGAAAATTTTTTAACGCTTCTTTATCAAAAGCATCTTTAGAAAACGAGCGTTGTGTATTATTAATTGAAACAAAAGATAAGGAATTAATTACTTGTGTGCAGATTGCTGGATTAATTGCACGAAGAATTTTATGTTACAGAGAAATAAATGATATTGTTAAAAGAGGTGAGCGATATGGTTTTATAAAATTTGGATCTCGTGTAGATTTGTACCTACCAGAAAATTCAAAAATTAAAGTAACACTTGGCCAGAAAGTTAAGAGTTGTCAATCAATAATAGCAGAATTATATTAGTCTTTAATCAAGATAACTAGACAATTCATTTAAAGCCTTCTTGTAAACTTCACTTTTAAAATCAATAACTTGCTCTAATGGCGACCAAAAATTATTCCATCTCCATGAATCAAACTCTGGTTTTTCAGAATTTGTTAAAAAAATATCGGAATCTTTGCCAATAAATTTTAACAAAAACCATATTTGCTTTTGCCCTTTGTAGCGATTATAACCATCACGCCTTAACCATTTTCTAGGAACATCATATCTTAACCAATTTTTTGTTTGCCCAATAATTTCAACATGATCAGGAGTCAAGCCAACCTCCTCCATTAATTCTCGATACATTGCATCTTTAAGACTTTCTCCCTCATTTACTCCACCTTGAGGAAATTGCCAAGCATCCTCAGCTACCCTTTTTGCCCATAAAACTTTATTCTCACCATTTAAAATAACAATAGCTACATTCGGCCTATACCCTTCTTCATCAATCATAATGTTATCCTTAGCATATGTTCTATTTTTCCATAAATAAAAAATTATGAAAAGCTTGTTTTTATGAATTCTTATAATACAAAAATTACTTTAATTATATTATTAAGTTTTTTTCTGTCATTAATTTATTTTTATGATGATTTTTTTGAAATACATCCAAAGGCTTATATAACTAATCAAGGTGATAATACTGTTTCGGTAGTTGATCTAAATGCTCTTGAGGTTATAAAAACTATAAAAGTAGGAATTGCTCCACTTGGAATAACAATTTTAAAAGAAAAAAACCTTAGCTTTATTGGTAATGTTGGCACTGATGATATTTCTGTAATTAATACACGTACAGATCAGATCATTAAAACAATAAAATTAAATACTGCTCCTTTGAGTTTAACATCGAGTCCTGATGAAACAAAGGTATATGTAACCGATTGGTTTAAGAATAATATTCTAATTATATCGGTTAAAGAAATGAAAGTTATTGATTCATTTAAAGTTGGAAAAACACCTTCAGGTGTAATCTTTAATGAAAAGTATAACTATCTAATTGTAACGAACAGAGATTCAAATAGTGTTGAGATTTACAATAAAAATAACAATCTAATCAAGAAACTAGAGACTGGAAAGCACCCATTTGGGGTTTATACTAAAGGTAAATATGCCTATACCGCAAATGTATATGATGACACAGTTACTGTTATTGACCTTGAAAATTGGTCTTCAAAAGTAATTAAAGTTGGAGCTCATCCATATAACATGTTAACTCATAATAATTTAGGTATTGTAACAAATACAATAGATGACTCATTAAGTATTATTGATCTTAAAATAAATAAAGAAATTAAAACAATAAATACAGGTGAGACTCCCGAAAATTTAGATATCCATCAAAAATTAAATATGCTTGTGGTCACAAATTGGGGAAGTGATTCAATTTCAGTATATGATCTTAAAAACTTAACTCTAATAAAAGAAATTAAAACAGGTGCCCAAAGTCGCTCTTTTGGAGATTTTATACTTCAATAAAGGTTTTATAGTAATATGTGAAATTAATTTTTAATTATCAAAGGATTTATCAAATGAGAAAATTTATTTTAACTTTATTAGCATTAACGTTTTCCATGTCAATTTTTGCTCATGGTCCAACACCTCAAAAAGTCCAAGAATCGATTACTGTAAGTGTTACTCCAGCCAAAGCATGGTCAACTGTAAAAGACTTCTCTAGCTTTAAAAAAATTATGAAAATTCGATCTTTTGACGATGAAATCATGAAAATAAAATATGAAATGTTAAAAAAGGATGGGCCTTTTTCTGATTACAATGCTTACATTATTGTTAAAAAAGGGGCTAATGATAACGAGTCAGTTATTCAATGGACTGCAAGATTTTATAGAATCTACAAGTTAAATCCCCCTATTCCTGAGGGACAAGACGATGCCACTGCAAAAGCAGCTGTTAAGAAAATAGTTGAGTCTGGGCTTGCTAATCTAAAAAAATCTTTAGCTTCTAAATAATTTGAAAATTTCTAAAAGGCGGATTATTTAATCCGTTTTTTATGATTACAATAAATCCACAAAAAAATCCAAAAGCATTAATAGTCTGGCTTCATGGTCTTGGTGCTGACGAAAATGACTTTGTAGCGTTTATAAAAAGTTTAGAGCTTAATGATATTGAATTTATGTTACCAAACGCTCCTTTAAGACCAATTTCTCTTAATCAAGGTGCTAAGATGAGAGGTTGGTTTGATATAAAATCTTTAACTTTTGAGTTTCAGGATAATGAGGGTTTAGAAGAATCTAAAAATTACCTCGAGAAAGTAATAAAAATGAGATGTTCTTTATGTAGCTCAAATATAAAAGTATTTCTTGGAGGATTTTCTCAGGGAGCTGCCTTATCATTATTCACTGGGTTATCTTCAGAATATGAAATTAGTGGAATCATAGCTTTATCAGGTTACTTGCCTAAAAATTTAGATCATCCAAATTTTAAAGTTCTACCAATAATTGCAATTCATGGGGAGCGTGATGATATCATTAATATTGATATAGCTAAAAATAGCTATTCTGAAATTCAGAAATCAAAAGATTTCTTTTTTAAAACCTACAATATGGCGCATGAAGTAATTTATGAGGAAATTGCAGATGTTAAAAACTTCTTAATTAAGAATATATAATTATGGCTAAAGATAATATAAATATAGAAAAAATGTTAAAAGAATTAGAATCTATTGTTACAAAAATGGAAGATGATAGTTTGAATTTAGAAGACTCATTAGAATCTTATGAAAAAGGTATTAACCTTGTAAAGTCAGCTCAGGAATCTTTAAAAAAAATTGAGCAGCGTGTTCAAATTCTTTCTCAAAAAAATGAATTAGAAGACTTTAATCCTGATGACTAATAATTTTGAGTTATGGGTTAAAACTCATCAAGACAGAATAGAAAGTTTTATGATGAGATGTTTGCAGACAGATATGTCAGATTCAATAATTTATGATGTATGTAAGTATAGTTCTTTAGGTGGAGGGAAACGGTTTAGGGCTTTACTTGTATATGCAATCGGTGAAATTACCCATACAGATAAATTAATACTTGATCATATTTCTGCTTCAATTGAGTTTATTCACGCTTATTCCTTAATTCACGACGATCTTCCCTCAATGGATAATGATGATTTAAGAAGAGGAAAACCAACTTGTCATATTAAATTTAATGAAGCTCAAGCAATACTATCTGGGGATGGGCTTCAATCCTTAGCCTTTCAAATATTATCTTTACCTAGCCTGAAAATTGATGATCAGAAGAAAATTAAGATATTTCATTCGCTATCAAAGACAATAGGTATAAATGGAATGGTAAAAGGTCAATCTTTAGATATTGAAAATACATTAAAAATTGGAAAAATCGAAGAATTAGAAAAACTACAAGAATTAAAAACAGGATTATTATTTAATTTTATTGGTTCATCATCATACCTTGTGGCCGATAAAACTAATGAAGAAACAATTCAAAAGATTACTAACTTATTTTCTTTATTAGGTAAAGTCTATCAAATATCAGATGATATTCTCGACTATGAATCTAATGATGAAGTTTTAGGTAAAACTACTGGTAAGGATAAAAAAGATAATAAACTGACTTATGTTTCACTCTTAGGAATAAGTGAAGCAAAGAAAATTAATAGTAATTATTTTACTCAAATCGAAAAAATAATTAATTCAATTTCTGGTAATACTATATTTTTAAAAGAATTGATAACAAAAATCTACCAGCGTGCTCATTAAATGAAATATCTAGATAAAATAAACAAACCATCAGATATAAAAAAACTTTCTAGAGATGAACTAAAACTATTAGCTAAAGAACTTCGCTCTTTTATAATTAAAAGCGTTTCAAAAACTGGTGGTCATCTATCTTCAAACCTAGGGGTAATTGAACTCACAATTGCAATTCATTACATATATGATTGTCCAAATGATCAAATTATTTGGGATGTCGGTCATCAAACCTATGCACATAAGATACTAACTGGAAGAAAGAATGAAATGCATACACTAAGGCAAAAAGATGGTATTTCTGGCTTCCCTAGACGAACGGAGAGTAAATTTGATAGTTTCGGTACCGGACATTCAAGTACATCTATTTCTGCAGCCTTAGGAGTATCAGAAGCATTTAAAATAAATAAATCTAAATATAGAGCAATTGCAGTAATTGGCGATGGTGCAATGACAGCTGGTATGGCTTTTGAAGGGTTAAATAATGCAGGAAATACTGAAAATGACATACTCGTTATTCTAAATGATAATGATATGTCAATTTCAGATAATGTCGGTGCATTAAATAATTATCTTGCTAAACTTTTATCTGGAAAATTATATGGAGGAATCAAGCGGTCTGGAAAAGCTGTTCTTTCAAAAGTGCCTCCAGTACTTGAATTAGCAAGGAAAACAGAAGAGCATGTAAAAGGTATGGTTATACCGGGTACTTTATTTGAAGAGTTTGGATTTAATTATATTGGCCCTATTGATGGTCACAACTTAGACACACTCATTGAGACACTGAGTAATATAAAATCTTTAAAAGGGCCACAATTCTTACATGTAGCCACAAAAAAAGGATATGGATACAAACCAGCAGAAAAGAATCCTAATAAATTTCATGGTGTCAGTAAATTTGATCCTAAAAATGGTTACCAAAAAAAAATTAATGGGTTAAAAACATTTACAGAAGTTTTTTCTGAATGGATTATGGATACCGCAGATAAAGAATCAAAACTTTGTGCTATAACACCAGCCATGTCGGATGGATCAGGGCTCAATCAATTTTCTAAAAAATACCCAAAACGTTTTTTTGATGTTGGTATTGCAGAGCAGCATGCTCTAACATTTTCTGCTGGTCTTGCATGCCAAAATCTAAAACCTGTTATAGCTATTTATTCAACCTTCCTTCAAAGAGCTTATGACCAATTAATTCATGATATTGCTCTTCAAAATATTTCTATGTTATTTGCAGTTGATCGTGCAGGAATTGTTGGGGCTGACGGTGCAACTCATTCAGGAAATTTTGATATTTCATATTTACGATGTATACCAAATATTATTATAATGACACCAAGTAATGAAAATGAATGCTATCAGATGCTTAAAACAGGATTTAATTATGATGGTATTTGTGTGGTTAGGTTTCCAAGAGGGCATGGTATTGGTACTCAAATTAATAAAAAATTAAACTTATTACCTATTGGTAAGTCTGAAAAGGTAAGAAAAGGTAAAAATATAGCAATTCTTACTTTTGGCCCATTACTTAAAACTGCTTTTGAAGTAGCTGAAGAATTAAATGCCACACTTATTGATATGAGATTTGTAAAGCCTATTGATGAAAAAATGATAAAAAAATGTGCTTTAAATCATAATGTTATAGTAACAATTGAAGATAATACAATTTTAGGTGGTGCAGGAACAGCAGTTTTAGAGGTTATAAATAAGCATAACTTAAGTTGTAAGACTCTTTCCTTAGGTATTCCAGATCATTTTGTTGAGCATGGTACCCAAGAAGAAATTTACAAAGAATGTGGATTAGATAAAAAAAGCATCATTAAGAAAATTGTTAAACAATTGTAGTAATGATAAAATTTACTTTTAATAAAATTTAATAAAATGAATAAAATAATTGCAAATGAATTAATCGAAGATGTCCAAAACAGTCCTGATAAAAGACATCTTGATATAGATAAAGTAGGTATTAAGGCGATTAAGCACCCTATTATTGTTAAAGATAAAAAAGGTGGCGTTCAGCATACAGTTGCAAATTTTAATATGTATGTACATCTTCCTCATAATTTCAAAGGAACCCATATGTCAAGATTCGTTGAAATTTTAAACGAAAATGACGATGCAATTTCTGTTGAGTCCTTTGAAGATATTCTCAAAAAAATGTTAGTTAGGTTAGAAGCAAATTCTTGTGATCTTGAAATGAATTTCCCTTATTTTATAAATAAGGAAGCGCCAATATCCAAAGTCAAAAGTCTTTTAGATTATGAAGTTAGTTTTATAGGCAAGATAATAGATGGGGTTTTTACCAATACTACTAAAGTAATTATTCCAGTAACTAGCCTATGCCCTTGCTCAAAAAATATATCTGATTATGGTGCACATAATCAAAGATCTCATGTAACAGTGACTATAGAAACAAATAAATTCGTATGGATTGAAGACATTATAGATATTGTTGAAAAACAAGCTTCTTGTGAATTATATGGTCTTTTGAAAAGGCCTGACGAAAAGTATGTAACTGAAAAAGCTTATGATAATCCTAAATTTGTTGAGGATATGGTTAGAGATATAGCAACAGATTTAAAAGCAAATAAAAAAATAAAAAACTTTGTTGTCGAATCAGAAAACTTTGAATCTATTCATAATCATTCAGCCTATGCACTAATAGAAGGTAGCAATAATTAATTAAAGCAATTGTTACCTTGGTTTTGGTATATTTTTTAATCCAAAAAGTATAATGATAAAGCCAATTAATGGAAGTATAGCGGAAAGCATAAAAGTATTGTTTGCTCCAAATCTATCAATCATAAAACCTCCTCCTAGTGCACCAATTGCACCGCCTATACCATATGTAATGCTGTTATAAATAGTTTGCCCTCTGGCTTGATGTTCTCGATTAAAATAATGAGAAATAAGCTGAACTGTTGCAAAATGAAAACTTCCAAAAGTAGCAGCATGTAAAATTTGTGCCAGAACTAAAACAAATAAAATCTCTACGTAATTTCCTATGAGAAAAAATCTAATTACAGCAAGCAACAAACTTATTAAGAGTACATGTTTATAATTAATTTTTTTTAAAATTTTAGGCATCAAAATAAACATTAATATTTCTGAGATAACCCCAATTGACCAAAGGATTCCAATTAGAGAGCTTGAATAATTTTGCTCTTTAAGGAAAATTGAATAAAAGTTATATAATAATCCATGAGATGAAACCATTAATGCACATCCAAAAAGTAAGGATATTATTTCTGGTTTTCTTAGAATTTTCCAAATTGATCTTTTAGTCTCTCCAAATAATTCAAATTTTTTATCTGGTATTGAAAAAGAAGAAAATAATATCACCCCCTGAGTAAGTAAAAGTGCCCAAACAATTATATTGATAGTATATTTATCTATCAAAATTCCAATAAAAAAAGAAGCAACTATAAAGCCTATTGATCCCCATAGGCGGATATTACTGTAGCTTCCATTAGTTTTAGATAAATGAGATAAAGTAAGGGATTCAGCCAAAGGTATAGTTGAGCTAGTAAATATACTCATTGACATCATAACTAGAAAAATTAAAAAAAAACTATCGGCGAAGAAAATTCCCAAATACCCTAATAAACCAATAAGTGCGGTTAACTTAATCCAGCGAACCCTTTGGTTTGTATGATCTGCCAGCCATCCCCAAAAATTAGGTGCAAATATTCTACTTATTTGAAAAAAAGAGAGAAGTATACCAATCTGAATAGCTGTAAAACTTTTTGATTGTAGATACAAGCCCCAATATGGGGTAAAAATTCCTACAAAGAAATAGTAAAAAAAATAAAATCTTGACAACCGCCAGTACAATGAATCCGTCAAGATGAAAAAGGATTTATTCTTTTAACTTCCATATTTTGAGCTCTATCACGAAGAACATGATCAATAAGAACCAATGCAAGCATTGCCTCTGCTATTGGAACTGCTCGAATTGCAACACATGGATCATGACGGCCAGTTGTTTTCATTTGAACTGTCTTACCTTGTAGGTTAATTGAACTTTTATCTTGAGGAATGCTAGATGTTGGTTTAAAAGCTACACTTACTTCAATATCTTGGCCAGTAGAGATACCGCCTAAAATACCGCCAGCATTATTAGATTTAAATCCATTACTTGCCATCTCATCACTGTGTTCAGAGCCTTTTTGAGAAATACTAGAAAATCCTGAGCCAACTTCTACCCCTTTGGTAGCATTGATACTCATCAATGCTGAAGCAATATCAGCATCTAGCCTAGAAAAAATTGGCTCGCCTAGACCAGAGGGGACTTTGGTGGCGCATACAAATATTTTTGCCCCAACTGAATTTTTATCAGCTCTTACACTAGATAAATATTTTTCCAGATCCTTTATAATTGTTTTATTTGCTACAAAAAAAGGATTTTTATTTACATGCTTCCATCCTTCAAAAGGAACGTGTTTTTCACCCAACTGAGTTAAACAGCCTTTTATTTCAACTTTAAATGTTTCTTTTAGCCATTTCTTTGCAATAGCTCCAGCTGCAACTCGAATAGCAGTTTCTCTTGCACTAGACCGCCCACCTCCACGATAATCTCTGATACCGTACTTTTGAAGGTAAGTAAGATCTGCATGTCCAGGACGAAATGTTTTTTTTATCTTAGAATAGTCTTGACTCCTTTGATCATTATTTCTGATAATAAAGCCAATTGGAGCACCAGTAGTTTTTCCCTCAAAAATACCAGAAAGAATTTCAACTTCATCATTTTCTTTTCTTTGTGTTACAAATTTTGATGTTCCTGGTTTACGACGATCTAGATCAAATTGTAAATCTGATGCATTTAGCTTCATCCCTGGTGGGCAACCATCAACTACTCCGCCAATAGCTGGACCATGGGATTCACCAAATGAAGTAAGCGTAAATAATTTACCGAATATATTTCCAGACATACAAGCCTTATCTTTTATCTTTTAAGTCCAATTATATCACTGCAAGCTAAAAAAACCTTTAAGACTCTAAAACTAAAAAATCTCCTGGTAATAATCTATTGATCTTGAAGTCACCTATCTCCATTCTAATTAACCTAAGAGTTGGATGAGAAATAGCAGCTGTCATTTTCCTTACTTGTCTATTTTTTCCCTCTGAAATTTTAATTTGAATCCATTCTGTTGGTATATTCTTTCTCTTTCTAATCGGAGGGTCTCTTTTCCAAATAGTAGGATCAATAATTCTTTTAACTAAAGCGGGTTTAGTAAAATAATCTTTGATTTTCAATCCTGACCTTAATGCCTCTAATGCCTCGTCACTCGGGATATTTTCAACTTGTGCCAAATAAGTTTTGTACATATTATTTTTTGGATTAGATATTTTATTTTGTAAAACACCATTGTCAGTTAAAATAAGTAATCCTTCGCTGTCAGAGTCAAGTCGGCCAGCAGGATAAACATTTTTATATGGTATATAGTCTTTTAACGATGCATAAGTTCTATGCTCTGAAAATTGGCTAATTACACCATAAGGTTTATTAAATAGAATAACCATTAATTAGTATAAAGTGAGAAAAAATTTATGTCTGGCAAAATAAAAATTCCAAAAAAAGGTGAGGCGATAAAAGTAAATTCTAATTTGAAATTAGATGTTCCAAATCATCCAATCATACCATTTATAACTGGGGATGGAATTGGTGTTGATATTACTCCTTCAATGCAGAGTGTAATTGATAATGTGATTAAAAAAGCATACGGGACGACTAAAAAGATTGAATGGATGGAAGTTTTTGCGGGTGAAAAAGCAACGAATATATATGGAAAAGATATTTGGCTGCCAGAAGAAACTATAAATGCTCTCACAAGATATACTCTTTCGATCAAAGGTCCATTAGCAACGCCTGTAGGTGGTGGTATACGTTCTTTGAATGTTGCACTGCGACAAAAGTTGGATCTCTATGTTTGCTTAAGGCCAATAAACTATTTTATTGGTGTTCCGAGCCCGCTAAAAAATCCAGAAAAAACAAATATGGTTATTTTTAGAGAAAATACCGAAGATATATATGCAGGTATTGAATGGGATGCTCAATCCGATGAAGTTAATCAGTTACTTTCTAAGCTTGATGAATTTAATGTTAAAAATAAAATCCGCTTTCCTAATTCTTGTGCACTAGGAATAAAACCAGTTTCAAAGGAAGGAAGCCAAAGGCTAATTAAAAGAGCAATAGAATATGCTATTAAACATAATAAGAAATCAGTCACATTAGTTCATAAAGGAAATATAATGAAATCTACTGAAGGTGGATTTAAGAAATGGGGGTATGAGTTAGCAAAAGAAGAATTTGGTGCAAAAGAAAGCAATTTTGGCCAATACCTTTTAAGTAGTGGCTTAATTATTAAAGATTGTATTGCAGATGCATTTCTTCAAGAAATTTTATTAAGGCCTGAAGAGTATGATGTAGTAGCAACATTAAATCTTAACGGGGATTATATTTCTGATGCGTTAGCTGCACAAGTTGGCGGAATAGGAATTTCACCAGGTGCAAATCTATCTGACACAACTGCTGTATTTGAAGCCACTCATGGGACAGCCCCTACAATTGCTGGCAAAAATATTGCCAACCCAAGTTCTCTAATTCTTTCAGCACAGATGATGTTAGAACATATGAACTGGAACGAGGCAGCAAATATTCTTAATAGCTCTTTTCGTAAAACATTAGAAAAGAAACAAATGACTGCAGACTTTGCTTCACAAATTGACGGCTGTAAAGCATTATCAACAAACGAATTTGC
>TARA_B110000003_G_scaffold180063_1_pt1 | contig 12989 bp, 11 predicted proteins | sample TARA_B110000003 | Tara Oceans TARA_B110000003 (sample SAMEA4396424) | marine metagenome | biome: Westerlies Biome; feature: [SRF] surface water layer (ENVO:00010504); material: water (ENVO:00002006), including particulate matter (ENVO:01000060) such as... | depth 5 m
AATTCGTCAGCTTCGTAGTTGTTTTGAATCACCGCGCCGCCTGTGGAAAGCACCCCCAAATCCAAGCCAAACTGGAAGCCTTTGACAGGCTTTGAGCCAAAGTTTGCGCCTAGATACATCACAGGGTTCTCGCTGTATTTCACGTTGAATGTAACGGTTTCACCAGTGTGAAAGCCACGGGCTGTGAGATTGTTCTCAATCTGACCGGAAGCCACACCCAGGTTGAAGCCGATGTTTTGGTTGGCAAATGGTCTGTGCCTCCAAAAAACACCCAGCCACGAGGAAGACCCAGCAACGGAGACGTCTTTGAACAGGATAGCATCAAAATCTGGCAAAAGGGCTCCAGGAACGTCAGCTTCAGGAGCCCCACCAATGCCAACACTGATTGAATTCTTTGTGTCGATGTTGTAGGTCAGGTTCAATGAAGGACCAAATGGGCTGAACGCAAGTCCTACGCCATATTCGGCGAAGTCAGCATCGTTTTCTTGCGAAAAACCAGCAAAGCTGGCCATCAATGCAAGGAAGAGAAAGGAAAAAAGATGTTTCACGAAATAGAAGTATTAAAATTTTACGACGCAAAGATGCAACCGAGTTGCATTTGTCTCGTGCTGCTGAATAGAGGATGTCAAACAAGGGGTGTGAATAGCGCAGGCGGCCACTCAATTCTCCCGCAGCAGGCGGTAGGCGCTTGCCAAGTCGCTGAACACTTGGGTGAAGACGATTTCACCTTCTGAGTTGAAGTCAAACGACTCGTAGATCCACAAATGCACCGACCTACGGGTGCCGTCTGGCTGTTCTTTGGAGACTTCCCACAAAAACATGCCATTCACCGAGCCATTGGGCAATTGCGTGTCTGGGTGGATGCCCGGTTGGAATTCAAGGTCGTAAGCGATGTGGTAATCGAATTCCTCCCAGTACTTTTCATAGGCTGCCTCCATGGTTTTGCGCGACAAGGTGCTTGGGGCATTGACCCCAGTCCCTCTCCACACCGCCTGTTCTGCGAAGGCGCTCCAGAAGGCGACCGAGTCTTCCGCCTCGAAGGCCCGAAAAATGGATTCCACCGTTTGTGCATTTTCAACAAAAGCCATGTGGGTGGGGTCTGGAGAGGAACATGCGGCGAACCCAACGGCAACTCCTAGAACAAGGATGAGTGACTTCATGCCGCCAAACTACAAATGCGTCGCATCTTTGTGGGTGCAGAATGACACGGCCCCGTAGTTCAAGGGATAGAATAAGCGTTTCCTAAACGTTTGATCCAGGTTCGAGTCCTGGCGGGGCTGCATGGTTTTTCCTCCATCATGGGCATTGGTTTTGGTGCTTGCTTTGTCTTTTGCGCCCAGTCAGGCTTGGGCCCAGGCTCCCGAGCGCGTGGAGCTTTTGGTGTTAGGCAATGTTCAAGACGGGGGTTCGCCACACATTGGCTGCGGACGGCCGTGTTGCCGCAATTTGTTCCTTCGTCCGCGTTCGGAGCGTCGCGTCGTGTCTTTAGGTCTTATCAGTCGAGCTTGGGGAGAAACCGCATTGTTCGAGGCGACTCCAGATTTGCCCAGCCAATGGGCAACTCTTGCGGAGCGATCGGGCGTATCACAACCTTCGGTCATTTTCCTCACACATGCTCATATTGGGCACTACACGGGCCTTATGCAACTTGGGAGAGAAGCCATGGGTGCGCAAAGTGTAAGAGTGGCTGCGATGCCAAGAATGGCGGAATTTTTGGCGACGAACGGGCCGTGGAGCCAACTTGTGGACTTGAACAATATCGCCATCGTCTCACTCGAGGAAGATCAAGCAATACCCGTGTTTCGTGAGGAGGTCAGCGTGACCGCGTTGCGCGTGCCGCACCGCGACGAATTCAGCGAAACGGTGGGGTACTCCATCGAAGGCCCCAATCGCAGCGCACTATTCATTCCCGACATCGACAAGTGGACGGTTTGGGAGCGATCCCTTGCGGAAGAATTGGCACGTGTAGACTTGGCGTTTATCGACGCGACGTTCTTCGATGTGGCAGAGGTCAATCACCGGGATATGGCCGAAATCCCTCACCCGTTCGTGGTGGAAACCATGGACGCCTTGGACAAACTGCCTGATTCAGAGCGCGCCAAGGTTTACTTCATTCACATGAATCACACCAACCCGCTTTTGGACCCTGAAAGTGAGGCGAGTCAAGTTGTGGAGACCAAAGGATATCATGTGGCCCGTGATGGGATGTCTTTTGGGTTGTGATAGCGGGTTACTTCAAGCGCCCACTCACAAACCCTGTAGTCCACGCTGCCTGAAAGTTGAAGCCACCGGTGACGCCATCGACGTTAAGTACCTCGCCTGCGAAGTAGAGGCCTGGCACCACACGGCTTTGCATCGATTGGAAGTCCACATCCCCCAAAGAGACGCCTCCGCAGGTGACAAACTCTTCCTTGAAGGTGGTTTTGCCATGGACTGCGTACACGTCGTTGAGCAGCGTGTTCAGAAGTTTGTTGCGGGTCTTTTTGCCCACGTCAAGCCAAACGCTGTCCGCGGGGATTCCTGCCTTGGCCACGAGATGGGCCCAAAACTTCTTAGGCAGGTCGAACGGACATGCGTTGAGCACCTTCCTTTTCCGGGACTCGACCAGAGTAGCGTCCAGCATGGACTCTGCCTCAGAAGCATTGGACACCCCCACCCAGTTCACTTGAAGTTGAAAGTCATACTGTCTTTCTGCTAGTTCGCGTGCGCCCCATGCGGAGAGTTTCAAAATGGCGGGCCCACTCATGCCCCAATGCGTCAGAAGCAAGGGTCCTTCTTGCACAAGCTTGGTCCCTTGGATCCTGACAATGGTTTTGGGGACGACGACCCCCATCAATGCGGTGACCGGTTCCTTGGGCATGTTGAACGTGAACAGCGAAGGCACTGGGGGCTCAATGCCGTGTCCAAGGTCGGCGAGCCACTGCAAGCTCTGAGCTTTGGGACTTCCACCCGTAGCGACCACCACACGGTCGAAGGTTTCGCCGTGGAGATCGAAGCCTCCATCAACACGCTTCAGCTCCTTGATGGGGGATTGAAGGCGAATGTCCACCCCCAGTTGCTGGGCTTCGCGCGTGAGGCAATCGACGATGGTTTGGGACGAGTCCGTGACCGGGAACATCCGCCCGTCTGGCTCGGTCTTCAACTGGACCCCTCGCCGCTCAAACCATGCCACTGTGTCTTGCGTTTGGAATTCGGAGAACGCTTTTTTTAGCTGTTTACCGCCCCGGGGGTAGTGCTTGGACAATTGTGCCGGGGAAAAGCAGGCATGGGTCACATTGCATCTGCCTCCGCCAGAGATTTTTACCTTAGAAAGAAGCTTGGAGGATCTTTCAAAAAGCACGACGCGCGCCTCGGGATGATGCTCCGCTGCGGAGAGGGCCGCAAAGAACCCAGCCGCCCCACCTCCAATGACCGCCACCTGAAGTCCACCTTGCATGGCCCCAAATTACCTCATGCCCATGTACCTTGGCTGACATGGACGCCTTTCTTGATTTTTTTGACGCCATGCCCTCCTGGCAAAAGCTGCTCTGGATTGTCACTTGCCTCTCCGCCAATTTGCTTGTGGAGGGTCTCCGTCCTCTGTTCCAAGGGGGATTCCGGTCGCGCCCACATATGCGCACAAACTTGTTTTTTTTGGGCAGCACGATGGCAATCAACACCCTGTTTGGCTTGGCCTCTGTGGGGTTGTTTTCATGGTTGGCCACCCACGAGGTGGGCTTGCTGCACTCGTTGGAGATGCCCAGTTGGCTGGCGCTTTTGGTGGCCATTGTCGTTTTTGATTTGATCGGACAATACGGGGTGCATTGGTGCTTGCACAATGTCAAACCTCTGTGGAGGCTTCACATGGTCCATCACAGCGACACGCATGTGGATGTCACCACCGGCACACGCCACCATCCGGTGGATTTTGTGGTGCGCGAGAGTTTTGCCCTTGTGGCGGTGATGATCGTGGGCGCCCCTGTGGCTTTCTACGTGTTTTACCGCATGCTGACGTTGTTCTTCACCTATTTGACCCATGCCAACGTCAGGCTCCCGGATCGAGTGGACCGGGCAATCAGCTGGGTCTTCGTGTCCCCCAACATGCACAAGTTTCACCACCACTTTGAGGAGCCTTGGACGGACCGCAACTACGGTAACATGTTGTCCATTTGGGACCGTCTCTTTGGGACGTTTGCCTATGGCGACGTAGACGATGTTGTCTATGGATTGGACGTGGCCGACGACCGTCGGGGGGACGATCTGGGCTATCAAATGACCATGCCCTTCCGACGGGATGTCAAGTCGACGCGCTGAACGACCTTTGTCCCATGCAATTGCTTGGAACCAAAATCTGCAAGAAGTACGATCTCGGAGTGCACAACAACTTGTTTGGTGGCACGATGCTCAGTTGGGTCGATGAATCTGCGGTCGCCTTCGTGAACGAAGTCTGCCATTGTCCCAACATGGTGACGCTGAAGATTGAAGAGGTCCTGTTCAAGTCTCCCGTGAAGGAGAACAACCTCATCAAGATCTATGGCCAAATCGATCGCATCGGCGGCAAGAGCATCACAGTCAGTGTAGAGGCCCGCAAGTTCAATGTTTACAGCCACGAAGAGGCAGTCGTGTGCAGCACTCGCTTGGTGTTCGTTCGGCTGGACGACGATGGGAAGAGCATCCCCATTGCCACCCACGTCAGGGAGAAGCATCCCGACAAGTGCGACTGACGGCAACCATTGACAGGACACCTTTAAGCCAGAAAAGCCCCGACCATTTGGCCGGGGCTTCTCGCTGTTGTTTAGTTGTGTTTTCGAAAATGTACTGACACGATGGTGTCCAGTTGCTTTGGATAGCAGACGTAATACATAAATTCTCCCAAGGGTAGGGGTTCATGTGTGAACGTGAACTGCTGCTTTCCTGCGCGAAACCGCCCGCGATGTAGCATTTTCATCAGGTCCCCGTTCATGTTGGTGATGAACACTTCTCCTGACGTACGTTCAAGGACATCAAACGTTGAGAGCAATTGTTCTTCGTGAATGACGACGCCTTCAGATTCAGACACTAGCATTGGCACTTGGTCATGATGCCAAGAGAGGATTTCCAACTCCCCGGCCACTTTGGGGGCCATGGGTGGTATAGGCCCCGAATACGGCAAGGGCTCTTCGGAGGGGGCGTTGGATTGGCAACCCATTGCTGCCAAGCCAAGCCCCATTCCGACACAGACACCGAGGATAGATAGGTTCACGGTGTATCGCAATCCGTCCCAAAGATGGACAAAAATGTGAGTAGATCTGAAGTGTTAATCGTTCCATTCCCATCAAAATCGCCTGCACACTCGGTGCATCCGGCCTCGAATAAGCAAGAACCATCATCCACAGCAGCAAGGTTGTCATAGTTGGTGGCATCCAAGTAAGTACACCCGGCAAAACAACCAGAATTATTGAGTTCGAATATGATGCCGTTTTCAGGAGCACCTCCTCCCACAACGCTAAGGGCAGAAGGATTCATGTTCAACAACCATGAGACTTCTTCAGGCCAAGTATTTCCCGATACATCGATGGTGTAACATCCATCATCAAGGCACAAGGATGCTGAACCTTCTGACCCAGTTCCGAGCGTTGTTTCAAATGCCAAAGATCCATCTGCTGCGACGATTCGCAATACAGAACCGTTCCAACCATCTCCATAGGAATCAAACATTAGGAGTGTTCCACAATTGCTGTAGCAGCATGAGCCATCGTCACACAATGCATCGGCAATGAAATTGCATGCTGTGGGATCGGTGCACCCTGTTTCACCGGCTCCTCCACCAACAGAGAAGGATGCCACGGTGTCAACGTCGCCCTCGATCCCTGTTTGATCAGCCCCTTCCAAATTCCACCCCACCTCTTGCAACCAGTAGCCGTTCTCGGAATTGATACGAATCTCATAACATCCCGCATCGAGACATTTCGTAGCGATACCGTTTGTTCCGTCTTCAAGGGTGCCTGAAGCCACCACAGCTTCAGAGCTCAAATCGACAATTTCGTAGATGTTGCCGTTCCAACCGTCACCGTACGTATCTGTCATGTTGATGGTCAAGCAATTGCTGTAACAGCACGTTCCATTCTCACAAATGGCCGAGGCGTCGTAATTGCACGCAGATGCATCGGTGCAACCACCATCTGCCCCGCCATCGCCCACAGTGATGGATTGGGAATCTGGCCCCCCTCCTGTGGCAATGGTGTAGTCCGCACCAATCAAAATCAATACAGGAGTGTATTCCAGTGTCCACCCAATCTCCTCAGGGAACGTTCCTTCGGTGATAGAAAAGTCGTAACATCCGTCCTCAATGCAGGGCAAGGAAACCACTTCTTCGCTCCCGTCTGCCATGGTTCCAGAAGCCACGACGTCTCCGTTGGTATCTGTTAAGGTATACGTCGCACCGTTCCAACCGTCGCCATATAAGTCGGTCATTGTAAGTCGAATGCAATTGTCAAAGCAACAAGACCCATCATCGCACCCCGCCATGAAGCTGTAGTTGCAAGCACCAAACTGGGTACAACCGGGGTACGTACAGGGCCCATCAATGGTGGCGTCGGCATCGTAATTGCATGCTGTGGGATCAGTGCAGCCCGTGCACTCGTCAAACGTACAGCTTCCATCGTCATCCGTCGCCGTCGCGTCGTAGTTACAGGCGGTGGGGTCGGTGCATCCAAACAAGGATTCAACAAGCTGAGCCGTCCAATTGCCGTATGCATTGCCCTGCCCAAATTGCCCAAACAACCAAACTTCGGCTTGGCCTTGGTTTTCTCGGACAGCACCATCAATGTAATCTCCCCAGCGATTGTTTTCGATGGGAGAAACGCCGGACTTTAGCAGCACGGAACCACCCCATGAACCATCGTGGCGGACAAATCGGAATTGGGGATAGAGGTTGGTGGCAGAACGAAGGAAACCAATGATGACAGAGCCATCCCAAGTTGCTCCCGTAGCACCCCATGGATCAATGCTAGGATAATTGTAGTCGTAACCATCCAAGCCAAAGTTGTCGGCGACAGTCGCATCGCCCGTGGAGTAATCGATTTGTGTGTACCGGATTTTCCAAAACCCGTCGTTCCCCTCCACTTGGTGCACAAGGTGGATGGTTCCATCGTAGTAAAACCCATCTCTCAATCTTGTTCCCCCACCGTCGATGAGCTGGGTCGAACCAAGCTGAGCCACATTACCTGCACTAGAAGCAGACCCTTCGCCACTCACACTAAAGGTTTCAAGAGACGGGCTATTTCCAATGGAGTTGGTAATGTAGTAGTACGTCAACGCGCCACTATTTTGAGAGACCATGGTAATTCCAGGAGTCGTTGCCGTCCAGGCCATACCGAGAGGTACGATGCTGAAAGCACTTCCTCCAGAGGCGTTTTCGATGTTACAGTACCAATTGTAGCTAATTGTTCCGCCTGTCCATGCGTCCGCAAGTTCAATTTGGTAGACGACAGCTTGCTGGGAGCTTCCAGCATCGTTGAACAAGTTCCCAGAGATATAGAGTTCTTCTGTACTGACGGCGATTTTTGGATAATCAAACCAGACATCACCGTTGTCGCACAGATCTCCGTCGAAGCTGTACATCCAAAATCCATCGTTTGGGTTGCTTGTCTTGGAAAAGGCAACCAAAACGTTTGAATTGGCTTGTGATGCCCCGCCCAAGGCTACAACAATCCACTTGTTGTGGTAATTGGAGTATTCAACTCGAGGGTCATAAACGAAGTTGTCGGTCCCGTACACAGGAGAAAAGAAGTCTGCAAGCGACCACTCCCCAGCCGGGTTGCCGTTGATGTCATAGTACCCAATCTGAGAATTTTTGGCGGAAACGATGTAGCCGCTGCCAGAAATTGCTCCAGCGTTGTCAGGGGGAGACCATCCTCCACCTCCAAGGTTCTCCCATTCATTTCCAACGATGGGTGCACTAGCCATGTTTCGGCTTACACCTTCAGTATCTGGCCAACCCTGAGGATTCTGTCGAATTTTCTCGAGCTTCTCTTGAGTTTTGAGGAAATTCTCCTCGTCACCATTGGGTTGGCTTGGCATCGGCTGGTGGACCTTGGTGATGGTGGGATTCCACTGACCGGCTTCCCTGGCGATGGCGGGATCGAAAAAGCCCTGTGCTTCGATGGTCATTTCTCCAGAGGGAGAAATAGAAGAAGTTTTCTCTTGCTGGGGAGAGATTAGCCTTGTTGATTCTTGGCTCAGACCATGAAACATGAAAAGAGTGCAGGGGATACACAGTGTTAGAAAACGCTTCATTGTGATGGGGGGCTTGTTTGACGAACCACCAACGTAAGGCGTAAAACATACATTGTCAATGTATTATACAAAATATACCCATCTCGGGGGCGGCATATTTACATCCCGCCACAAAGACACAAAATATAATTTTAGCTCTTTAGCCCCCTGATTTCATAAAGTTTGAAGAGAAGACATTTGTGTCTAAGGCATCGTTGACTCTCTCAGCAAGGCTGTCCAAAGGCGGAAAGCACACTGAGGATGTCCCCAACCGTGACGGACCCATCTCCATCGACGTCAGCTGAGCACTCGGCGTTGCATCCAAATTCGCCCAAAATCGCAAGGACATCCGCCACAGTGACGTTTCCGTCTGAGTTGACGTCCTGTGGGCAAGCATTGGTTTCGTCGCCGGTGATTTGGCCATCGCAGTCGTTGTCCACACCTTCTCCTGTGCCCGGGGCGCCAGGATAGATGGCATCGTTGCTGTCGTCACAATCGCCAGTGGTCAACACCCAATTGTCGGGAAGGGGGTCGCAGGCGTCTGCGATGCCAGCGTCGCCGCCAAAGCCATCGCCGTCCTCGTCCACGTAGACCACGTCGTACGGAAGGATGCATGAACCATCGTCTTCGGTGGCGTCAGGGTTGTAGTTGCAAGCATCCACCGAGGTGCAGCCAAGGACGCCTTCGCCCACGGAACAAACGTCATTGAGGGTGAAGGTCGCCTCATAGGTCACCGCGGGTCCCGAGGACCAGCCATTGTACAAGGTCACCGCCCAGGTTCCTGCTCCAGACAAACCAGCAGAAGCAAGATCCACGGAAGCTGTGTAAGTTCCATCTGCGGAACCTGTCCAGTCATCAGGCCAAATCGCTTGGTATTGACCAATGCTGTTGCACGAAGGAGGAGAGTTGTCGTAGCCGCCAAAGGAGGTGCATTGGCCATTGGGGTCTGTCACTGTCACCGCCATGTCGCCGGGCCATGCTCCACCAGCGCCGGTGAAGTTGAGGGTGATGTCGAACGACTCCGCCACAGGGTTGCCTGTCCCTTGGAAGGTGAATGGAGCACTCTGTTCCGTCCCTGTAAGGGTGGTGGTGATGGCGCCGTCGGTGCTGCAATCACATCCAAATCCGGGGTCGGGCAGGAAGCATGAACCATCGTCAATGGTTGCGGCCGCGTCGTAGTTGCAGGCTGCGCTGTTCGTGCAACCATAGCAACTGAAGTCGCAACTTCCGTCGTCGTTTTGTGCCGAGGCATCGTAGTTGCAAGCCGTCGCGTCAGTGCAGCCACAGGCCACCGTGCAAGGCTCAGGCACATTGGGCATCAGAAGGAACAAGCCCTCTTCGATGTGGCTGACAGCCACCACTCCTGAAGCGAAGTAGGGGTAGTTGGACCACGTGCCATTGAACTGGGCCCCATCGCTCGAGGGGTACAGGTCGAAGAAACCGACTTCTTCCGCGTTGAGCGGGTTGTTCACGTCGAGCATACGCAAACCAGCGCGGTAGTTGCTTTGGTAGGCAATGCCGTCCTTGATGTACAAGTTGTGGTCGATGGCCGCTGTGTTGGCCACAAAGGTCCCGGCCAAAAACGGGTTGTCGAGGTCTTGGACATCAAAGAAATACGTTGTGGTGTTCACCCCGCTTTGTTGCTCGTCCAATTCGTCGCCCACTACGAAGTACCTGTGGTCTTCCGTCAACCACCCTTGGTGGGTGTAGGCCACACCGCTGTAGCTCTCAGAAGAGATCAGCGTCGCATCGGTGGGGTCGGTCACATCGACAATGGCGATGTTGTTTTCATTGCAAGCAAAGGCAATTTCCCTGTCTTGGTATTGGGCATCGTTGCCGATGTAGTTGACCACTTGGGCATCGTGGGTGTACCCGTCTTGGGAAAAGGTGCCCAAGATGGTGGGGTTCAGTGGGTTTTGGATGTCCACGATGTGAAGACCTCCGGAAGCCGTGTTGGTGCCCACCCCATACGCTCGTCCACTCTCCTCATTGATGACAATGTTGTGTGCATTCCCAAACCCGGTGTAGATGGCATCTGCCGTGAAGTTGACAGGCGGATTGTTGACGTTGCGGAGTTTCGTCAAATCAAAGACCTGCATGCCATGGCTCCCAGCTTCGGAGACGATGAAGGCGTAGTTGTTGTACACCTTGATGTCACGCCACAAAGAAGACACCGTGTTGGTGTTCAGGTTCCCGAGGTAAATGGGGTTGATGGGGTCAGAGATGTCAATGAAGCCCGTCCCGGTGGTGCGTCCCAAAAGGACATACTCCTTTCCGTCCAGGGGATCGGTCCACCCCCAAATGTCATTCATGTCGCCACCGCCGACTTGGTTGACGCCCAAAGACGACAAAAAGTCCACGTTTTCACAAGGGTATTGGCCAGCGGCAATGCCATTGACACAAGGAGACTGGGCCATCGCCGAGAAGGGAAGACCAAGCGCCAAAAGCACGACAATCGCGCTGTTGCATAGGGTGGAGGTAAGTTGTTTCATGGCCGGTTTGGTTTTTTCATTCAAAGACATTCGTTGCCAAAGGCAGACAACAAAATCAAAATGTCGTTCACAGTGGTGGCACCGTCGTTGTCCAAATCGATGGGGCAACTCTCGTCGCATCCAAACCCTCCTAGTGCAGCCAGCACGTCGCTGACGCCCACGAAGTTGTCTCCATCCAAATCCTCCGGACACCCTGTCACGGTCTCATTGGAAATGAAGATGGTTTGGGTGGCTGAGGCAAGGTTTCCACACGCATCCGTTGCAGTGAAAACACGCACAATCTCATAAGGTTCAGGGCAGGGTCCACCAATGATGTCGAGTGACACCACTACGGTGACTTCTCCACAGGCGTCCACAGCCGTGGCAGGCTCCAAAGGGAAGTCGCCATCGTCACATGTGATGCTCAGGTCGTCAGGGACAAAGTCGAACACGGGGGGCTCGACGTCGACGAACAACAGCTGTTGTACGAAGCTGCTGCTGTTGCCGCAGCCATCCACGGCGGTGTACGTCCGAGAAATGCCGGAGTCTCCGTTGCAGCCTCCGCTGCCAGAGAACTCATCTACGAACGTCAAGGAAACGACTCCGCAATCATCGGTGGGGTTGGCCAGCGCTCCTGGGGTGCTTCCGCAAGCGATGCTCACGCTGGATGGGCTTCCTGTAAAGTCAGGGCCCTCGGTGTCGATGGGGGTGCCGTCGTACAACCATGCGAGGTAGACCAAGTCAGGCAAATCGACGTATGGGTTTTTGTTGCCTTGTACTTGGTTGACCTTCGTATTGCGGCTGATCTCAGCAGCATCAGGGGGGTCGTTGACATGCCAATCGTAAAGGGTGTTCACATTGCCGCACGCGGAGATGCTGGTCCCTTCGTTGGGGTACATGGTGTAGTAGTAAAAAACAGCACGGGCGACGTCTCCTTTCTTCGACTCCCTAGGTTCCCAAACACCCCCCGAAGATTCAGACCAATTGTCGCTTCCGCTGGGTTGGTTGCCTTGGCTGGCATAGCTGTTCCCATTGACACCATACCATTGCGCTTGGTTGTCGTTCACCTCTCCGAAGGGGTTGTTGCTGCGAGAACTGTTCGCATTCCCGTGGCAAGGCCTCAAGATGTAGATGTCGCTCTTCATGGGTTCTGAGCTTCCAAAGAAGGATTGTGGCACGACGTGTTCCGCATTGATGGGGTTGGGGTAGGTCACAAACCCACCCGACTGCTGAAACCCAGTGTAGATGCATTCTACGTTGCCATTGCTCATGATGTCGGTGTAGCCGTACATCTGCCTCCTTCCTTCGTTGTATCCCAAACCGTCGTGCTGTCCATCGTACCAATTGCTCTTCAACCACCCCCGCAAATCCTCCAACTGTAGGTTGCTTGGAGGATTGGGTTGCGCCCATGCCGGAGCCACGCAAGCCGCAGCACACACCATGGCAAACGCCTGCATCAGGAGCAACCGAAGATTCATTTGGGGACGAGAGGAGATCATGGAGTCAAACGGATTCAGGTTGGGGTGGATGCAGGAAGATACGCCATCTCGCGTGACATAAAGCATACAGGCACTCCATCATAGGACGCTTGGGGCCATGAGAGGTTGCTTGTTTCAAGCGGTCAATGCGCCCAGCAGGCTGTCCATTTCCGGCTGTCGGTCACTTGTTGTTTTGCAAGGCGGCGTCCAAACTCCATCTTCCAGCACCCAAAGCCGCAACAGCCACAAAGCACACGAAGTACATCAAGGCGAGCTCCTTGTCCCCCAGCGGATCTCCGCAATGCACCACAAAGGCTGCTACACCCATGGTGAACGCCGCAGGAACCGCCGCCCACCTCGCTTTCCATCCCACTACCATCAAGGCAGGGGCCACCAACTCCGACGCGACGGTCAGTGCGAGGGAAACCTCTGGCCCAAGCCCCATAAAGTCGTAAAACCGAACGCCCTCCTCGCTGCCCCATTGGTCCATCAACCGATTGAATTTGGGCCATCCATGGGTCATCATCATCCCCGATGGAACCGCACGAAGCAGCAGCAAACCCAAATCAGGAAGGAAAGAGAGCATCTTGTTCATGCCACAAAGATGCATGGGAGAAGTTTGCCACCACGACCTGGACAAGTGCCACCAAGCATTTGTACGCTTTGAGTGGCTAGACTTATGTCGTATATTGTTGATCCTTAACCAAATGACCAATGAAACGACTGATTGCTTTAACGATGTGCGTTGTGAGCCTTGGAGCGGCAGCGCAACTTCCAGACTATGTGCCGACGGATGGATTGGTGG
>TARA_B110000003_G_scaffold125792_1_pt1 | contig 12977 bp, 8 predicted proteins | sample TARA_B110000003 | Tara Oceans TARA_B110000003 (sample SAMEA4396424) | marine metagenome | biome: Westerlies Biome; feature: [SRF] surface water layer (ENVO:00010504); material: water (ENVO:00002006), including particulate matter (ENVO:01000060) such as... | depth 5 m
GGTGCTTATAATGAACACTGCTAATTAAAATAACTCAATATATCGAGAGTAACTTTTTGCTTTAATTTACTTAAATCTAAAACCTCGACTTTTCTGATTTCATTGGGTCTTCCGTAGTTCTTATAAACTGTGTATTTCATATACGTAGGATTAGATTCATCTTCTATTGAAAAGTTTTCAATATTAACAATCCACTTTCCTTTGTCAGACTTTTCGATTATAAATTCCTCTGTATTGTATCCATAGTTTAATTCATCCTCTAATATTTCTTTGTCATCGATAATAGTATGCGACCAGTTAAAATACTTCTTTTTTGGATCGACAAACTGAATATTAAACTCTACAGCCGGGTCGTTCCAGTCAAAGACTATTCTATAATCATATCCGAAATTATTCCAATCATTCTTAGGAACAAATGTCTTTAGTGTTTTTAGAGGAAAATCTGTTAATACGAGCTTATCCATTTCAGTCCAATATAAATGAGAAGCTTCGTTGACGACAGTTTCTTGTAGCCCTAATATGTTGGCCTTTGAAAGCTTATTTTTTAGAATTTTATTATATAGGCTTGCAGCCAGTTCATACTCCTTAGTTTCTTTATATATGAGTGCCAGATCCCTATATGTTTGCTCATCACTGGGTCTTATTGTTAAGAGTCTTTTGTATAGGATCTTTGCCTGATCATAATCTCCACTTTCCTCTAATTTATAAGTAATAGTCTTTAAAGCCTTTGGATTATCTTTTGCTTTTTGAGAAATCATTTTTAAAATCAACACGGCAAAATCTTTATCGATATTTTTAAAGTAATTATACGATTCAATATAAAAAGGAATTGATAATTCATATTCTTCTTTTTGAAGTTTAAAAAACTGGTTTTTTGCCTGAATCAATGAATTTGCTTCCTTATAATCATTTATATAAAAAGGTGTAATTGAATCTAAATCTACACTATATATTTGTTCAGTATAATCATTTCCCTTTACCTTCAGGGTATTTAAAAGTCTTTGAGTTTTTCTGGCTAAAGATTTCATTTTAATTAAAAAAACTCCACCTCTTCCTTGACTTCCATATTTATTTGTAGCGCTCATAGAACGCAGCAAAGTAATACTCTCGATTTGCTGCGGGTCGATAAAATCAGGAACATCAGGGTAAATAAATCCTTCCACATCAAATATTGCTGAAGCAGAATTATTTATCGACAAGGATCCCCCTCTGACATAAATTTTTTGTTTGTTACCAGTGGCTGCTCCACTCTGATCGTAAGCAACCTGAACGTTAGTAAATTTTCCGCGTATTGCGTCAACAATTGTTACAGCTGAAGGAGAGATTTCTTCAGAGGTTATTGTTGAAGTAGAAAAGCCAATCGATTTCTTTTTTTTCTTCCCGTACCCGGTGTCAACCTCGTCACTAAGCTCTGTTGTACCGATAATTGTAACCTGATCTAAAATTTGAGTATCTGTTTTTAGTAAGATATACTTATCAGACAGGTCCTCGACGAATACCTGCTTCTCAATCATCCCAAGGTAATCAATCATGAGGATATCATTTAAATCTGCTTTTATTTTGAAGAATCCTTCAAAATCAGATTTTGCCTCAATTAGTGAATTTTTTACTTTTATCGAAGCCCCCTGAATAGGTCCTTTTACACTAAATATTTTTCCAAAAATAAAGTTACTACCACTTGAATCATCTTGAAACCATTGAGCCTCTGAATTTGTTTTTTTTAAAAAAAACTTATTTGTATTATTTAAAAACTTGTATAGCCTACTGGCATTAGTTATCAATGTATCGTAACCGTTAGCCGTAAGTTGAAAAACATCATCGTCATTTACGTTTCGATCAAAATAGTTTAACTCAAAACCCCCATCACTATCGCTTAAGGTGCCAATATTTTTATTTATAAATTTTGCTTCAGCAAAAGGAATTGCCTCGTTAGATTCATAATCCAAAACCGTAGCATTTAAATTTACCTCAATCCAATCGTCTTGTTGAGAGTGACAATAGGTAGCTAATAAAAATATAAGAAGTGTAGGTAATCTTAGCAAGCCAAATTAAATTATGTAAACAATATCTAATTTTTTCTTCCAATTTGCTGTTAAAAAAGACATAATTTTTAGTTAAAGTTGGGTTTTCGCTTTTCTAAGAAAGCGGATGTTCCCTCAACAAAATCTTTTGTTTGAAAACATTTACTAAATTCATTCATTTCAACCTTGAAACCATCACATCCTGGCTGATCGTAAGCATTAACACTTTTTATGGCGTGCTTAATGGCGTTAGAGGAATTCATTAGTATTTTATTGGCTAACTCATCGGTAAATGAGTTTAAATTTTCTTGGTCTATTTTATAATTAGCCAATCCAAAATTTAAAGCTTCGTCAGCACCAATCATTCTTCCTGTCATTATCATGTCCAGAGCTCTTCCTTTTCCGATTAACCGGGTTAATCGTTGAGTGCCGCCGTAACCAGGAATCAAGCCCAAAGAAACCTCAGGAAGACCCATCTTTGCATTAGTAGTAGCAACCCTTATATGACAAGCCAATGCAACTTCAAGACCGCCCCCCAGGGCATATCCGTTGATTGCTGCAATGATTGGTTTTGGACAACCTTCAATCGTTTCTGAAAAAATTTTATGTATGGACTCTGAAAGTTCAAAACCCTTTTCCATAGACAAATGTGCAAGCTCTTTAATATCGGCACCTGCAACAAATGCTTTTTCTCCAACTCCTCTTATAATTATTAGTCTAACATCAGAATCTGAAACCGCTAATTTTATTGCTTGATCTAACTCGTTTAATGTGTCAATATTTAAAGCATTTAATTTTTCAGGTCTGTTAATTGAAATTGTATTAATTCGATTATTGGTTGTAGATAATAAATTTGCAAAAGACATAATTTTATTTTTTAGGGAAGGTTATATTAAAAGTAGTTCCAACATTACTTTTAGAAGAAAATTTAATGGTTCCATTATACGCTGTTATGATGCTTTTTATCATTGATAAGCCTAAGCCCATACCGCTTGATTTAGTCGTAAAGCTTGGTTCAAATATTTTTTCAGTATCAGATTTTGATATTCCATAACCATTATCTGAAATCGATATTTTCACCTCTGATTCTACCTGAAAAACTTTAACCTTAATTTCTGGTATTCTGTCTTCAGGGATTGCCTGAAAAGCATTTTTTAATAAGTTGGTAATAACCCTAATAAGCTGAGTTCTGTCAAAATTAGCTTCTATGTTTTTTGAAGAACTTTCAAACTGAATTTGCTTTCTGTTAAAGATATCTAGGGCTAATTCTACTACTTCGACAACATTTAATTTTTCTTTTTTTGGCTCAGGCATTTCAGCAAAATCTGAGAAGGCTGTTGCTATTGAGCTCATTGTATCTATTTGCTGAATCAACGAATCGCTAAATTCCTTAATTCTCTGTTTTGTAAATTCTTGTCCTTGGCTGTATCCTCTTTCAAAAGTTTGAATACTTAATCTCATTGGTGTAAGTGGATTTTTTATTTCATGAGCAACTTGTTTTGCCATTTCTCTCCATGCTGTTTCCCTCTCGCTTTTAGCAAGTTTTATTGCACTACTTTTTAGCTCATCGATCATGGTATTATAAGATTCAATTAACGCTACAACTTCTCTTGGTGTATTATCAATATCAATTTTTGTATTTTGATTTTGAAGATTTGTTCTTTTGATGGTATCTCCAATTGAATCGAGTGATTTTGTGACAAAATTTGAGATAAAATATGCTATTACAAATGCAATAAGAATCATGTTTCCGTGTACAAAACCTAGCCGGATTAAAAAACCACTAAGCTCCATCTTACTTGAGGTATCATCAGCAAAATAAGGAATGTATATTATGCCTAGAGGGCTGTTTTCAAAATCCGTAACTAAATTATATGATGATTTAAAATAGCTTGAGTTTTTATCGCTTTCTACATATCTAGTTGGATTTTCTTTTTGGAAATACTCTAAAACTGAAGACTCTAAAACTGTTTTACCTCTTACCCCGGTAACAGCTGTGGAACTTTTAATTAATATCCCGTCCATATCATACAACTCAAATTCGATGTTATGAACATCTGCCATTTCCTGAAGCATTGCATTGCTTAAAGATTTAATAGAATTCTTACTTCCTTTATCAATCTCATATTTTATATCCGTTAAAATATTGCTTTCCTTCCGCTCAAGTCTTCCCTCATGGTATTCAGAGTTTTGTTTATTAAACTGATATAATGTCACGCCTGCAATCATAATAGATTCAACCACGATAAAAACCATCATGTAGTAAAAAATTCTAGAGCTTAAGGATATATTATTTTCTCTCATTTTTTCAAAAAGTGTAAATCTATTTCTAGTTTAAATTAAATTTAGTAATTATTTGTTGACCAGTGAATTTTAGGGTAGTCAAAATAAAGAAAGTTAGAATATTAAATTCATATCTTTGGGTAAAAGAAACAGACTATGATCAAGATATTAAAATGGGGTTTAATAATTATAACCTCTTTTATTTTACTTATTTATGCGCTTAATATTGAATACTTAATTAAAGGAGTTAGGACAATTTATTTGACCGGAAACAATACAGCTTTTATTTCTGACTATGAATACTTTGACAACAGAGAAATAAAAAGCAGCAACCCAGTTCCTTGGGCAATCCATGAAAAGTATAACCAAGTAATTGAATCTGAAGAATTAAAAAACCTAAACGAACAAAGGGAGACAAAATCTTTTCTTGTAATAAAAAACGATAGTATTCTCTTTGAAAAATATTATGATGGATATGATCAAAATAGTTTATCAAATTCATTCTCTGTAGCAAAAAGTATCGTTGTTAGTTTAATGGGTAAAGCAATAATGGAGGGTAAAATCAAAGGTCTTGACCAACCTGTAAGCGACTATTTTGAACAATATAAAGACGGTCTTGCAAGTGAATTGACTGTTGGGAACTTAGCAACTATGTCGTCAGGAATGAAATGGAACGAAAAATATTATAATGTCATTAATATTACCTCTGAGAGTTATTTTACTGATGACCTTAGGTCTGTAATCTTAAGACAAGAAATAATTGAAAAACCTGGGCAAAGATTTAGGTATTCTAGCGGAGACACTCAGCTTCTTGGGATGATAATTGAAAAAGCCACAGGCACAACATTGTCTGATTACCTAAGTGAAAAGTTTTGGGAACCCATGGGGGCAGAAAATACTGCTCTTTGGCAACTTGATAGTGACAAGTATGGAATGGAAAAAGCTTATTGTTGTTTGGCAAGTACAGCCAGAGACTTTGCAAGATTTGGTAAGCTATATATTAATAAAGGACAGTGGGGGGATCAAACGATTCTGGACCCCTCATTTGTTGAGCTGGCAATAAACCCTTCGTTTGAAGAAAGCCCCTATTATGGATACGGTTGGTGGCTATATAATTATGAGGGTAAAAAAGTATTTACAATGAACGGTCACAGAGGTCAATTTGTAATTTCATTTCCAGATGAAAATATAATCATCGTTAGGCAAGGAAGTTTTAACGAAAAAGGGAGAGTTAGCGAAAGCTCAGGTGATCTTTACAAATATATTTCTGAAGGATATAAGCTGGCAAAATCAATCGAATAATTTTTGAAAGCAAATAAAGATATATTATTACAAGTCCGAAATCTTTGCATTTCCACTGCATCAAAAAATAAAAGAAAATCATTAGTAAAAAACATTTCATTTGAAATAAAAGAGAATGAAATAATTGGTCTATTAGGCGAATCAGGGAGCGGAAAGTCCCTTACTTCATTGGCAATTTTAAGCCTGTTAAACAAGAATAAATTTAAAATTTCAGGGGAAATATTATTCCACAAAAAGAATCTATTAGAGATCAATAATCATGAAATGTTAAAAGTCAGGGGGTCTAAAATTTCAATGATTTTTCAGGAACCTATGAGCGCTTTAAATCCAACCATGAAAATTGGCAAACAGCTTTTTGAAGTTTATAAAACTCATCAAATAAAATCAATTACCGAGATTAAAACGGAAATCAATGGGCTTATTAAAAAAGTAAAACTTGATGGGGTTAAAAATTTACTTGAAAAATATCCACATGAAATTTCAGGAGGTCAAAAACAAAGGGTTATGATTATGATGGCTTTGGCCTGTAAACCTGAATTATTAATAGCAGATGAACCCACAACTGCTCTTGATGTAACGGTACAAAAAGAGATTATAGAGATCTTAAAATCATTGCAAAAAACTCAAAAACTATCAATATTATTTATTTCACATGATTTAAAATTGGTTTCTAAAATTGCTGATAGATTGGTGATTTTGAAAAGTGGGGAAATAATCGAAAAAGGGAATAGTAAATCGATTTTTAGATCTCCAAAATCAATCTATACAAAGGCTCTTTTATCAATAATAATGAGTCCAAAAAAAAGACCAAAAATTTTACCAACGATTAAGACCTTTGTTTTGAACAAAAAACCGGTTTTAGAAAACAACAAACTGAGGCAGAAAAGACAAAAGGATATTTATTCTAAAAAACCAATCTTAAAAATTACGAATCTGTCTAAGTTTTATAACACCTCACCTAATTTTTTTACAAAGAATAATGAATTCAAGGCTTTAAATAAAATTGATTTAAACCTTTATCCTGGAGAAACATTGGGTTTGATTGGAGAATCTGGATCTGGTAAAACAACTTTGTCTAATGCCATTCTTAAAATCCATTCATTTGAAGAAGGTGAAATTTTTTATGAGGGAAATGATGTTTCAACTTTAAAAGGTGAGTACTTATTAAATTTTAGAAGACAAGTTCAGTTAATTTTTCAAGACCCATATGCTTCTTTGAATCCACTAAAAAATATTATGGAAACAATAGCCGAACCTATTAAATATCACAGGTTAATTGATGATAAAAATAAAATTATTGATAAGGTCACTGAACTTTTAAATGATGTAGGGCTTGATGAATCTTTTTTACCAAGATACCCCCACGAACTTTCTGGTGGGCAAAGACAGAGAATATGTATAGCTAGGGCAATCTGTTTAAATCCAAAAGTAATTATCTGTGACGAATGTGTCTCTGCGCTGGATGTCTCTGTTCAAGCTACAATTTTAAACCTTTTAAATTCGCTAAAGAAGAAATATGATTTTACCTACATATTTATTTCACATGACCTTTCAGTGGTCAAATATATGTCTGATCGAATTGTAGTGCTGTTTAACGGAAAAGTGGTTGAATATGAAGAAGCTGATAAAATGTTCTTAAACCCAAAAAGTAATTACACTAAAAAATTAATAAAAGCCTCAATATAAACATGTCTTTAATCTGGAGCCCAAATAATTCTAAGAATTCAAACTTTTTTAATTTTCAAACTTTTTTGAAAACTAATTATAAAAAAAGTTTTCTGAATTATGAACAAATGCATGATTGGTCTATTAATAATCCTAACGAGTTTTGGCTTGCCATTACTGAATTTTTTGAAGTAGAATTTACTAAAGGTTATAAAAATGTATTTATTAAAGGGGTGCCATTTTATAAGTCTGTTTGGTTTCAGGACTCTAAATTAAGTTACTCTAGACACCTACTAAGACATGCTAAGAAAGGAGAAACTGCACTAATTTATAAAAATGAAAAAGACAAACTATTCCACGAAATATTTAATAATTTGCTTCAAAGGTCCAAAGAGATTCGATCAGAATTAATAAAAAATAATATTTTAGAGGGTGATGTAGTTGTAGGGTATTTATTAAATCATCCCGATACAATTGCCTCTTTTATTGCCGTTAATTCTCTTGGTGCTATTTGGTCGTGTTGTTCCCCTGATTTTGGTGTTGAGAGTATAATAAACAGATTTGATCAGTTAAATCCTAAAGTACTATTAGCTCATGATAGCTATTTGTATAACGGAAAATACTTTGATCAAACTGAAAAAATTTCAAAATTAGAAAATCAGCTAACGAGCCTTGAAAAAACAATTGTATTTACGCCTGATTTTAAATCCTGGAATTTAAATAGTGATTATTGGATTGATTTTGACATGAATCCGGTTGATTTTAATCATCCTATTTGGGTTTTATTTTCGTCCGGCACAACCGGAAAGCCAAAGGCTATTACTCATGGAACCGGTGGTATTTTAATCGAACAATATAAATCTCTTTCACTTCATCAAAATATTTCAAATGAAGATAGATTTTTTTGGAATACAACGACAGGTTGGATGATGTGGAATTATGCTCTTGGTTCCCTTTTGTGTGGTGCAAAACTTTGTCTTTACGACGGTGCTGCAAATTTTCCAGATATAGGTGTTCAGTGGAGGTTTGCCAAGGAGGCGAAAATAAATCATTTTGGAAATGGATCTCCTTTATTTATAGCTAGCATGAAGCAAAACACAAAAGATGTTAATGAAACTGCATTAAAAAATTTAAAAACAATCGGCGCAACAGGGTCCCCGCTTTCTGAAGACGCCTTTCTTTGGCTTCAAAGTAAGCTTCCAAAAACTCAAATAATATCCCTAAGTGGAGGTACCGATGTCTGCTCTGCTTTTATCGGAGGCTGCCCTACACTCCCAGTATATTCTGGTTATTTACAATGTAAAATGTTAGGTGCCGCAATTGAGGCGTGGGATGAAAATAAAAATTCAGTTGTAAATCAAACTGGTGAGCTTGTTATCACAAAGCCATTACCTTCCATGCCTATATTTTTCTGGAATGATGGTAATTTTGAAAATTATCATCATTCCTATTTTGAAAAAAATAAAGGAGTATGGACTCATGGAGATTGGATTTATATTAGCTCTGAAAAAGGTATTCTTATGCAGGGCAGGTCAGATGCAACGCTAAATAGAAACGGGATAAGAATAGGAACATCGGAGATTTATACAGTGTTAGATCAGATAACTGAAATCAAAGATTCTTTGATAATAGATATTACAATGCAAAATTCTAGTAAACTAGTTTTGTTTACTTCTACCCATAAAACCTTAGATAACGAAATTAAGACCAAAATAAAAAACGCCATCAAATCTAAATGTTCTCCGAGACATGTTCCTAATTTAATTTTTAGTGTCTCTGAAATCCCTTATACAATAAGTGGGAAAAAAATGGAAATTCCAATAAAAAAAATTGTTAATGGGCAAAAAATAGATCAGGCTATTTCAAAAGGTGCAATGAAAAATCCTGAATGCTTAAAAGAATACATTGACATTAGAAATCAATATCTAAAATCTCCTGATCAGTAGTCTTTCCAGATCCAATACTATCTATTACAAATTTATTACAATCTAATTCAATACTCATTTTTTTTGGTTTATCGAATGATTGATCTGATATCATTAGAGTTGAATCTTGATAAACACTTTTCATGTAAACGCCCCAAATTGGTAAAGCCATTGATGCTCCTTGACCATAAGCAATATCTTCAAAGTGAATGGCTCTATCTTCCGCCCCAACCCAAACTCCAGTAACTAAGTTTGGTACCATGCCAATAAACCATCCATCACTTTGATTTTGAGTTGTTCCTGTTTTTCCTGCTATAGGGTTTGTGAATTCATAAGGATAACCTGTAACTATATTTTGATATGCTCGGTTGTATTCGTTTGCTCCTGTTGTTCTAAGTCTAGTTCCCGAACCGGCCATTGTTACACCCTCTAGTAAGTTTACAGTAACATATGCAGCCTCTTCGCTTAAGACGTCTTTTGTTACAGGCTGGTGTTTAAATAATGTAGTCCCGTTTTTATCTTCTATTTTTTCAACAAAAACTGGTTGTGTATAAACCCCTTTATTAGCAAAAGTTGAATAAGCAGCCACCATCTCGTAAACGCTTAAATCTGGTGTCCCTAAGGCAATTGAGGGTACCGGTAAAATTCTTTGTTCAATCCCTAAGTCTTTGGCTAATTTTACAACAGTTTGTGGGCCAATTCTATCCATTAATCTTGCCGTTACAGTATTAACAGAATTTGCTAATGCATTTTTCAATGTCCTTGTTCTTCCGTACTTATCTCCTGAATTTTTAGGACACCATTGCTCAACATTACCAAACTTGTTTTTTTCAATACAAAACTGGCTATCAGGAAATGTGTCACAAGGGGACAGTTTAAGCTGATCAATTGCAGCTGCATATACAAAAGGCTTAAAAGTAGATCCAATTTGTCGCTTACCCTTTTTCACCATATCGTATTGAAAGTGTCTGTAATTCATTCCTCCAACCCATGCCTTTATATGACCATTAGTAGGGTCCATGGACATCATTCCTGGCCTAAAAAATGACTTATAATATTTCATAGAATCAAGAGGGGTCATAATTGTGTCAATATCTCCCTCCCAAGAAAAAATTGTCATATCAACAGGTTCATAAAAAGAGTTCTCAATTTCTTCATTTTCTTTTTTAAGGTCGTATTTCATTTTTCTCCATCTTTCTGACCTTCTCATTGAAATTCTAAGTAATGTGTCAACTGCTCCGGAGGTTAATTCCCTAAAAGGTGCGATTGAATCATCAAGAATTTCGTTTTGTTCAAAAAATTCTTTTTGTAACCTGGGCATATGCTGCTCAACGGCTAGCTCTGCCATTTGCTGCATAGTATAATTAATAGTTGTGTAGATTTTCAGACCATCCGTGTTTAAATTATATTTTGATCCATCAGGTTTTCGATTGCCTTCATCATTTATCCAATTTTTCATGTGAGATCTTAAAAATTCTCTAAAATATGTTGCTAAACCCTCCCTATGAGATTCGGGTGTGTAATTTAGATTTAATGGCTGCAACCTAAGTGAATCAAGTAATGACTTTTCTAAATAATCGTATTTACTCATTTGACCCAAAACAACATTTCTTCTGTTTTTGACCCCGATTGGATTCCTGTGAGGTCTGGGATTATATAAAGAAGAGTTTTTTAACATCCCAACTAAAATTGCTGATTCATTTATATCTAAATCAATTGGCTCTTTACCAAAATATATGCGAGCAGCACTTCTTATACCGTCACCATTATTGTTAAAATCATATAAGTTTAAATATTGTGTAATTATTTCTTCTTTTGTATAATTTCTCTCCAATCTTACCGCAATAATATACTCTTTAAATTTTTGTGTTATCCTTTCAATGATGTCTTTTGACCCTTCACCGGTAAAAAGTAATTTAGCTAATTGTTGTGTAATCGTACTCCCCCCTCCGTCTTTCCCAAACTTTAAAGCTGCGCCAAATGTTCGCTTAAAATCTATTCCAGAGTGTGAATAAAACCTGATATCTTCAGTGGCTATTAGAGCGTCAACTAGATGAGGTGGAAGTTCATCAAAAGTTACTGGAGTTCTATTGTCGTTAAAGTAATATTTAGCGAGTGTCTTTCCATCTGATGTAAAAATCTCACTTGCTAAATTTGTTTTAGGATTTTCTAAAACCTCAAGATCTGGCATATCACCAAAACCTCCGATTGAAGCATAATAAAAAAGAAATATTATCACAGAAATAGGGGTTAAAAAAATTAACCACATTAGAAAAGAATACCATTTATAATTTTTTTTTACCATCAATTAATGTTTTCTATTTTGTACCCTACATCCACAACTCCGTCTAACCTTTTTAACCCACTAACCTTATTAATAATTCTCATTGCATGCTCAACAGAGACAGAGTATTTTTTATTTTTTTCCAATTCAATTTTTTCTTTATGAATCAAACTATTTTCAATAATATTAACTCTTTTTTTTCCTAAAAATTTCCCAGACTTATCTGCTATCTTAAAATTTAATGTGTCTTTTGATAAAACACTCAAACTATCCATTAATGTTGTAATTAAAAAGATATTACTGAATGGGTAATCTTTGTTAATTCGTAAGTTAATATAAGTATTGTATTTTTTAGTGTCTGCTAATTCGAAAACAAAATTCTGAATCGAGTCTTTGTTCCATTGATTTTCGATTGAGTTGTATTGAATATATTCTATATTTGATTCGCATGAAAAAACAAAAAATGATGTGATAAGTAGTATTTTAAAGCGCATAATTTCTTTTTTTCGTTTTATCAAATCTAGTAATGCTATCTTCTGAATTAAAGCTTTTATCTTTAGCTTTTTGGGTGGAGAAGTCCTCCAGTGATGACACTTCTTTTCCAGACCTATTAATTTCGATCATTTTATGTAAAGACTTAATATCTATCTCAAACCATTCCATAAAATTATCCTTATATGAATACCAAACTAGCTTTTTAAAAATGTCTGTCTTTTGTAATATCGCAATTCCTTTTTTAGTTTTAATCTTAACATCTTTTTTTGGAAAATCTTTTAATGCATCTAAATACGTGTCTAATTCATAATTTAAGCAACATTTTAATTTCCCGCATTGCCCCGCTAGCTTTTGAGGATTAATGGATAATTTTTGGTACCTAGCTGCTGAAGTATTAACTTTTCTAAAATCATTTAGCCAGGTTGAACAACACAATTCTCTCCCACAAGATCCAATACCACCCAGTCTAGAGGCTTCTTGTCTCAAGCCAACTTGTTTCATTTCAATTCTAGTTCTAAATTCCTCGGCATATTTTTTTATCAGCTCTCTAAAATCAACTCTTTGATCAGCTGTATAATAAAAAACAACCTTAGATCCATCCGCCTGAAATTCTACATCAGAAATTTTCATTTTAAGCCCCAACTCAATTGCTATTATTCTAGCTCTTGTTTGAGTTAGTGATTCTTTTTTAATCAGAGCTTGCCATTTATCTATCTCTTTTTCACTGGGGAGTTTTATTAATGAAAAAAGTTCGTCCTCAACATTTATATTTTTCTTTTTTAATTGAGTTTTGACTAATTCACCGGTTAGTGTAACCACTCCTATATCATACCCTTTTTCTGATTCAGTAATAACTGTGTCACCACTAGAAACTTTTAGGTTATTATTTCTAAAATAACCTTTCCTCCCATTTTTAAATCTTATCTCTACAATTTTAAAAGGATTAATTAAAGAATTTGAAATATCTGATAACCAGTCAAAAACCGTAAATGTTCCACAACT
>TARA_B110000003_G_scaffold128992_1_pt1 | contig 12966 bp, 18 predicted proteins | sample TARA_B110000003 | Tara Oceans TARA_B110000003 (sample SAMEA4396424) | marine metagenome | biome: Westerlies Biome; feature: [SRF] surface water layer (ENVO:00010504); material: water (ENVO:00002006), including particulate matter (ENVO:01000060) such as... | depth 5 m
GAGTGGCTTGTCTGGGATAATAAAATGAATCCATTACCTTTCGTCGGTGAGGAGGGATGCTGGGACCACCCTAATGTCAAAAAATATAAACAAATGGCTAGTTCTGCTGATGCATTCGTACTTTCTAGTCCTGAATATCATGGTACCATGAGCGGCGTTATGAAGAATTCTCTTGATTGGTTATCTTTCGATCAAACTACTGGTAAGGTATTTGGATTTATTAGTACCCTTGGCGGACAAGCAAATACTACTACCTTGAATCATATGCGCATCGTAGCGAGATGGATCCATGGTGTATCTATACCTGAGCAATTAGTAATTGCAAAAGTTAAGAGTGTTTTTGATGAAGATGGTAATATTATAGACGAAGAAATAAACATTCGTATTCAAAAGTTTGTTGATAGCATAGTTCGTCATGCAACTAAATTAAGAACTTAAGGTTAATTTCATTCCTTAATTTCTATTTCTGGTGTTCCTAAACGTGCCTCTTCATCTCTTTTTTCCTTGTATACCGCAGAGAAGTAAGCTATCATCGGTAAAATCAATAATAATGTAAAGCATCCAACAAGAGTGGCTAAACTGTAAATCGATTCTTGAATAGGGTCAAGTTTGAATTCTTCTACAGATATTAAATCATGAGTTGTGATATTTGTAGTTAATTCCAAACCCTGGGATGATACTATATTACCTTCTGAATCCATTATACTAACTTTCCATGTGATAATTCTTGAGTTATCATTAATAATTTTTTGAGATGTTTCATTTGCTTCATCCAGTGTATCTGCTTGTATCGATCCAAGTCCTCCGATTGGCAAATCTAATGATACAAGACCAATCATCATATTTTGTTCATCTAAGTTGATTTCATGAAACGGTCCCTTGATACAGGTTTCTATCAAATCAACATAATCTGGAGAAAATTCCTTGCAATTGAAGTCTTTGTCGTCCTGCCCAAGTGATGGTGTATGGTACCAATCAACACCCGATGCATCCAATTTGAGTATACTTCCCTGTGGTGCACCGGTTACTGTAGTATTCACCCAGGTTATTGCAGAATTAGTGACAACATACCATTCAGACATATTTTCTTCGAGTTGAATTAATTCAAGGTTACTTTCTGAATTAGAAGTCTCAAAAAGATAATATTCTGAGTCGACAGTGTTTGAATGCACAGCATAACCGAGTATAATAATCAGTACTAAACCCATTCCAATAAGTGTGCGCAACATGTTAGGGTTGCGTGACATTGACTTCTCCATATTGCTGACGATTGGGGAAGTGGTTTTGAATACTTGTTGAACAGACTTACGGTATGACATCTCGGTGTGCTACGGTCGTCTCTTGTCATCACGGTTAAATACAGACTCTAGGACGGGCGGTCCGCACAAAGGTGATAGTATGACCACGTATTACGATGTACCAGCTGATTTACTGATTGGCAGCCTTTCTTCTGAGCTTCAAGAATTAGAGCAAATAACTCCTCCAGAATGGGCTGAGTACGTTAAAACAGGGATTCACCGTGAAAGGCCACCTACTCAAGAAGACTGGTGGTTCATCCGTTCCGCCGCGGTTCTTCGCAAGGTCGGGATGAAGGGCCCTATAGGTGCAAACCACATGGCGCAATTATTTGGCGGACCCAAAGATAGAGGAGTTAAGCCAACTAGAGCGGCTGCAGGATCAAGAAATGTAGCTAGAACAGTTTTACAACAATTAACGGAAGCTGGTTTGATTACAAGTAAGTGGAATCCTGCTAATACAGTTAACTTCGGTAAGGTGTTGACTCCAGAGGGGCACGCTCTTTTGGATAAGGTTGCACACTCAGTTAGAGAAGTAGCCGAAGAAAAATACCCAGGACTATCTAAATATTAAGGTGATTAAATGGCTCGCGTTAAACCACTAGCAAAGAAACTAAGACTGAATAAAGTCACAAAGCAGAATCGTAGAGTTCCTGTTTGGGTTATGCTCAGAACTAACAGAAATGTTACAAGCCACCCTAAGAGGCATATGTGGCGAAGATCTAAACTACAAAGGTGAGTAAATATGGCAGAAGTTAGAGAAATGACAATACCATTACGCGCAGCTTGGTCCGTTCCAAGAACAAGAAGAGCTAATCGTGCTATGGCTCAGATCAAAAAGCATGTTTCACAGCATATGAAAAAAACTGATGAAGAAGAGATTTGGATCGATGAAGCAATTAACCATGTAATTTGGGCTAGAGGAATGCAAAATCCACCTAGGAAAATACGTGTACAAGTTACAAGGGAAGAAGGGTTCCCGTTAGAAGTTAAATTACTGGAGGATTAAATATGGGTAATATTAGACCATCATTCATCAAAATTAGGGCATTAAGATTAGTTGAACTATATCCAGATATGTTTAATGCTGATTTTGAGAATAATAAACACTACGTCACAGAGTATACTGATGTTTCAAACAAGCGTATGAGAAACTGGATTGCAGGTTACATCACTCGCTACAAACAACGTAGAGTAGATTAGATAGTATTATTCTAATCTCTGAAGTCGGGAATTTGATTCAGATGGGCGAAATGCTTGATGTTCCACCTCCATTTTATTCGGAACGAGTATCTATTGTCCTCGTAAGGCCCCAATTTGACGGTAATATTGGTGCAGTTGCTAGATCGATGAAAAATTTCGGATTTTCGGAACTTAGAGTAGTAGGAAGAGATAGTAATTGGTCCGAAGAGGTAAGGAATAGAGCTAAGCACGCCCAATCAGTGTTAGATGATGCTAAATTTTACGATGATATTGAATCCGCAGTTTCTGACTCTAGCCTTGTAATTGGAACTTCTGGGAAAAGAGAGCAGGGTAGCAAGATTTCTTTTCGCCATTTTCTAGAACCAGAAGATCTACCTAAACAACTTACTAATGTCGAGGGGAAGGTATCGATTATTTTCGGACCTGAAGGTAAGGGGTTACTGAATAGTGAACTGAAAATATGTGATTTATTGGTAACAATTCCAACTTGGCCAGGTTATCCAATCATGAACTTAAGTCACGCTGTTTCTGTAATTTGTTATGCATGGTACCGCAACAACTCTCCCTCATCCGATGTTTCTCTGAATGAAAAACTTCTTTCATCCGAACTCAAGACTGTCTTGAGAAAAGAAATTACAAGGTTATCTGAACTAATTCCAACTATCGAATTTAGGAGAACTGGGATAGATGAGACATTACAAAGAGTGATTTTACGTGGTTTGCCAAAGGACGATGAAATCCATAGACTTTTAGGGGTAATACAGACAACTAATCTTGCATTCGAATATTTTTCTCAAAATCCTGAGTTATGGAATGATATTATTTCTAAAAAAGACTAATACTTTTTCCATGAAGCCCAAGATTTCGGAGTTTCTCTTACGTTGAATGCAACTAATCGTAATTTTTGTTCATATTTAGAAACAATATGCGGTTCTATTTGTTCAAAGGCCCATTTCGCTAAATTTTCTGCTGTTGGAATGAAAGATACTACAAATGTTCTATGATTTTCCCCTAATAGTGAAAGGGCTTCTAACGCCTCATGATCTTTTTCGTAAACAATGAATGAATGATCTACAACATCATGAATATATTTGTTTAAAATATCTGAAACGTCTGAGAAATCCATCACCATCCCTTCATCTGAAGAGCCTTTATCACTGATAATTTCACCTTCAATCTCTGCCTCCCATCGATATCTATGTCCATGCATATGTCGGCATTTACTCTTATGATTAGGTACTCGGTGGCCAGTATCAGTTTCAACAAATCTTCTAATCCTCATTACCATTACTCTCTCTCCTCGAAATTCATTGATGCTGAATTTATACAGTATCTTTCTCCACCGAATTTAATCGGTCCATCATTAAATATATGACCTAAATGAGAATTGCATTTTGAGCATTTAACTTCAGTACGAACCATCCCATGGTTTCTGTCCTCAATTTTTTCTATTTGAGCTCCAGAGTGTTCAGTATGGAATGAAGGCCATCCACAGCCGGAATCAAATTTCATTTCCGAAGTAAATAAAGTATGCCCGCAACATATGCAAGTGTATTCTCCATCTCTTTTTTCATCCCAATATTCTCCTGAAAAAGGATGCTCTGTTGAACTTTTTCTAGTTACGTTATACTGTAAATCTGTCAACTTTTCTTTATAATATTCATCTTTGTACTTTAACTCAGTCATTACAGCATTTTCTAAAACCATACTCCAAGAATCAATATAATCTATAGGGTCTTCTCTTCCGATTTCGTTGAAAGCAAGTATTCTTTCTATGTCTGAGCCACTCTTACCCGAACTTCGACCTTCTGAATCAGGATTATACGATGTAATTGTATTCCTAAATATGACATTAAAGTCAATATTAAGATTTTCACATGATTTTAGAGCATCAAAAAGTATTGATTTTTTATCTCCATCGATATATGGTAGGAAGAATTCAACTCTTTCCGAATCCCAGTTTCCAATCCTAAATGATTCACCTAGGCTTTCATAGAACTCTGGCCTACAATCGGGATATATCGCATGATCTCCGCTATGGACGCCCAATGCGATTTTCACATCAATATCTTCTTTAGATACTATCGAAAGAGCATAACCATAAATTATTGAAGAAAATATAGCATTCCTATTCGGCACCACGGTAGCCTTCATTTGCTCTTCTTCATAATGACCTTCTGGAATTTCTAAATTTTCTGAAATTAGTGCTGAGTTAAAAATAGACATCGCTGAACTTAAATCGACTATACGATGGTTAACTTCGTATCCTTTTTCTTTCAGATAGCTAATGTTTGCCGATGCTCTATCTATTTCAATTGCATGTTTTTGTCCATAGTTAAATGAAACACAGTCAATTTTATAATTTTTTGAAAGTAAGTGAACTAACAGGCCCGTTGAGTCCATTCCTCCACTGAATGACATAACTGCTCTTTTCATTCAACACCCATCCATTTATGAGTTTGTAATGATAAACGCCATTCTGGATTATCTCTGACCTTTTCAAATGTACTATGAAAACTCATTCCATTTAATTCTGTATTTTGCCCCTCATCATAGAGTGGTTGTAGAAAAAGATGATCGAACCCCTCTTTTAGTTCTTCATACATTGATAATTCCTGACCTAGATAGACGACCTTAAGTTCATCTCCAACTCTCTGTTTTATCTTCAGATCTGCATATTCCTGATCTTTTGGGCTAACGCATATCCAGTCAATTGTTCCACTGGGTATAGGTATGGTTCCATTTGTTTCAATGCTTAAGAAATACCCGAGTGGTTTTAGGTAACTTGAAAGTGTTACTAAATCTTGTAAAGCAGGTTCCCCTCCTGTAAATATTATCCGATCACAGTCATATTTAGATAACTCATTTACGATCTCAACTATGCTCATATCAGTCCAGACATCAAAATCTGTATCGCACCATGCGCATCTAAGATTACATCGACCAAATCTGATGAATATCGATGGCATTCCTGCATGATAACCTTCTCCTTGAACGCTATGAAATATTTCTACGATAGGATATAATTTTTCAAGATTCATATTTTGCTTAAGAATTGTCATATTTTCACCTATTACTTATTTTTAATCAGTTGTAATAATTCCATTCTTGCTTCTGAGTTGTCGAAGAACACACCTTTCATCGTGCTTGTTGTCATAACAGAATTCTGTTTTTTAATGCCACGACATTGCATACAACCATGTCTTGCTTCAATGATTACGGCACACCCAAGAGGATGCAGTTCTCTCTCCAAATCATCTGCAATTGACTTAGTAATCCTTTCCTGATTCTGTAGCCTTAGAGAATGCATTTCCACTAATCTGGCTAATTTACTAATTCCTACGATTTTTTCTACAGGAATATATGCTACATGAGCCGAACCAGTAAATGGCAACATATGATGCTCACATGTCGAGTGAAACTCAATATCTCTCAATAATACTATCCCATCATATCCTTCTGCATTAAATGTAGCATCTAGTAGTTTTTTGACATCAACAGTATATCCTTGGTAAAGTTCCTCATAAGCGTCTATGACTCTTCTAGGCGTATCTACAAGCCCCTCTCTTAAAGGCCCTTTAATTCCCTCAATGTATCGGACCAGTGTTTCTATAGCATTCTGTGCATCTTTTCTATTGGGTAATTTTCCAGTCATATAGTCATCTCCTACCATGAAATTCATCTATGGAATCTAATTGATCTAACATTTTTCTACAAGCCGTTCGAACAGCATCCGCTACGGAAATAAATTTTCTTTCATCTCCAACGTGTGTTTTCAGATCATTCAATAGTTCTGAAGGTATGTCTAAACTTATCTTAGGCATATCATTTGCGATACGGATGCCCTTTTAAATATTCTCTGAGTATTACCAGAGGAATATCAGGTCATCCTATATGACTCAATAATTCCATTTAAATCAGGATATTTTATGTCTAAAACCTTTGTTCTTTCTAATAATGTATTAAGTAAAGAATCAATTTCTAAGTCAGTAATATCTTGTTCTAATAGACTAGAGATTACTGAGAGCCCTCCTTGAATAGATCCCGATTCTAAGTAGGCGTCGTTTGAGATTCTATGTGCATCTCTCATTAATTCTAATGTGTTGGAGATATATTTTACTTCTTCATTCACAATATCACTTGTAATACTCTCTTTATTAGAGCTCATTGAGATTAATCTAGATATCAAGTCAAGCATAATCTTCGCACCCTCATTATGGCTATATATCCACCCTTTGTACAAGTTCCACAAGAACTCCACCCGTGGATTCTGGATGGACAAAAGCGATTTTGTGCCCTCCTGCACCTTCCATGGATTTTTTATTAATCATACGTACGCCTTTTTCGATTAAATTTTTTATTAATTGATCTATATCTACTACCGAGATTGCTAACTGCTGAATCCCCTCTCCTCTTTTGGAAATAAACTTTGCAATGGGTGAATTCTCAGATAAGGCTTCTATGAGTTCTACTTTAGAATGAGTGTTTCCACCATTCTCATTATTACCATAAAACATTCTAATTTTCACATCTTGTTCCAAATTAATTTCATCGTCCCCTGGTTTCATTCCAATTAACTTCCAAAACTTAGAGGCTTGTTCAATATCTTCAGTTGCAATACCAATATGATCTATTCTACTCATCTAAACACCACTCGGAGAAATCCATGTTCCAAATACTTCTCTCATGATACCATTTACTTCGCCAACTGTAGCTCCTGATTTCAGAGCATCAATCAATGGTGGCATGACATTATCGTCTCCTTGACAAACAATTTTTAGTTTATCTAATTTTTCAGATACTAAGGTGTTATCTCTAGAAGTACGATATGAATTTAGTTTTGAGATCTGCATGCTCTCATTATTTGAATCAATTTTTAATCCAAGATTCATATTATCCGACTCTTCTATATTCGTATTTACTCCAACCACAAGTAAGTCTTTAGCTTCAGTGTCCTTAATTTCCTTCCAAGCACTTTCATGAATCATTCTTTGTTGGATGCCAGACTTTAAACAATTTAAAACACCACCTTTATCTTCTAATTCAAGAATCATTTCATAAGATTTATTCTTTATCTTAGTAGTTAATTCTTCTACTAGATAAGAACCTGCTAGAGGGTCAACTACGTCTGCAACTCCAGTTTCTAGAGCGATAATTTGTTGAGTTCTAAGTGCAATTTTGACAGACTCATTGGTCGGTAATCCAATGGCTTCATCGTAACTATTTGTATGGAGGGACTGAGTGCCACCTAATACTGCTGAAAGTGCTTGGTAGGATACTCTGACCGCATTATTGATAGGTTGTTGTGCTGTTAATGTAACTCCTGCTGTCTGGGTATGGAATCGAAGCTGAGATGATTTGGGGTTTTTAGGGTTAAATCGTTCATTTACAAGTTCATACCATAACTCTCTAGCGGCTCTAAATTTTGCTATTTCTTCAAAGAAATCGTTATGGCAACCAAAGAAGAATGACATACGAGGAGCAAAATCGTCAATGTCTAAACCTGCTTTTACTGCCTCTTCTGCATAGAAGATTCCATTTGCTAAGGTCAATGCTACTTCTTCTACAGCTGTTGAACCGGCTTCTCTGATATGATATCCACTAACCGAAATTGTATTCCATTTTGGTGTATTAATATTACACCACTCGAACAAATCAGTCGTCAGCCTTATTGATTCTTTAGGGGGATAAACATACAAACCTCTAGCAATATACTCCTTGAGTATATCATTTTGAACTGTCCCCCTCAATTTTTCTCTAGGAATTCCTTGATTATCAGCGGTTGCAACATACAGCGCTAGTAATGTAGTAGCTGGGGCATTAATTGTCATTGAAGTAGAAACTTCTCCTAAATTTATATCAGCAAACAAAGTTTCCATATCTTCTAGAGAATCAATAGGTACACCTACTTTCCCTACTTCTCCTAGAGAATCTTCATCATCTGAGTCCATTCCTAATTGCGTAGGCAAATCAAATGCCACTGATAATCCTGTTTGCCCTGATTCGAGTAGTAGCTTGAAACGCTGATTTGTTTCATTTGCTGTAGAAAAACCTGCATATTGCCTCATTGTCCATAATCTATCTTTGTACATTTTACTATGTATACCTCTAGTGTATGGAGGTTTTCCTGGTATACTTCTGCCCTCCAAAGGGACGTCAGATTCCAAGGAGGTTTTGTATGTGGAAATATCATTTCTAGATAAACCACTACGAGTAGTTGATCTGCTCTTACGTGCTACCACGTGTCTGGGAATGTATCACAGCAAATGAATTATGTGATTTGATTAGTGATGATGTCCGCCATGTCCATGTACATGTCCATGACTTATTTCTTCATCCTGAGCGGGTCTAATTGACATAATTTCTATATCAAAAGTCAATGTTTTTCCGGCCATAGGATGATTGAAATCTACTGTTACTACATCTCCTTCGATACCCGTAATTTCTACAGGTGTCGGCATACCTCCAACTTCTGCTTGAAATCTCATACCTACTTCCAAATCTACATTTTCTGGGAACTCTGCTTTGGATCTTTGCATGACTGCCTCTTCTTGTCTTGGACCATATGCTCTATCTGGTTCAAGAGTGAAGGTTCTTTTCTCACCTACAACTGCACCTAATATTTCTGCCTCAAAACCAGGAATCATTTGTCCATGACCTACTAGGAATGTCAATGGCTCACGTTCTAATGAACTATCAAAAACTTCATCAGTACCATGAAAATATCCATGATAATGCACATCAACTACTGTATTACTTTCTACTACTATTTTCTCACCTTCTAATTGTATAATCATCTATTACTTTTTCAAGTCTTGATTTTTGTTCTTCATTAATCGCGCCTTCATTGAATTTTTCTTCTAAGAATACTTTGGCATCTGAAGAAGTTTGTCTTTCTCCTTTAGCCCAAATTGTCCCCAAAAGATTTGATCTATGTTCATCTGCGACATTGATGTCCTGTAATAATTTACGCATTTCATACTTATATTCCATATGCCTGCTTCTATTCAATCTCTTAGCTCTATTCGCCGGCTGATAACTAGACTTAGGCGCTCTTCTCCTTCTAGGAGCAGGTTTTACTACCTTTTCTTTAACTACTTCTTTCGGTTTAGGTACCATCGCTCTTTTTCGACTCTGTTCTATGAGAGCAGCGGCCCTATCACTTTGGACATTATTTCCTTTAACTACAGTTTCCTTTTTCTTAATTTGCTTTAAACCTCTACTTTTCTTTGGTTTAGTGCCTAAAATTTGTTCTGCGATAATTTCTTTATTGTTTATTTCTTCAGTAACTATTTCTGGCGTTACTGTTTCTTCAACTATTGTTTCTTTAATAACTGCCTTCTCGACAATTTTCTTCGTAATTTTTTCCGCTACCTTCGGCTCCACTTTCTTTTTTTGTATAGGCTTAGGTATACTACCTACGGCTTTTGGTGGTGCCGAGACTACTTTAGGAGGTGAAGGATTAGTAATTGGTGCTTTTTGAGCCTTTTTCGGTTCAGTTTTTGCACCAGGACTGAAGACGTTTTTTGGTGCCCTTCTCGGCGGCCCTCTCCTTCGTTGCCCTCTCAAGATACTCAATCTCCATCACATGGCCTTCGAGTGCCTTAGATAAGGCTTCTCAATAGACAAATCAATTCCAAACTACTTCTGCATGGTCTGTTCTCATAGATGGATCGATGGCACTGTCTTCTAATTTTGTCACTAAATTATGTTTCAGCATCTTTCTTCCAAGTTCAGCGATCATAGTTCCATTATCTACACAATATTGTTTTTCTGGCCAATAAGCCACAGCTCCACGGTCATTGCACATTAATTCAGACATTTTTCGTATCCTTTCGTTACATGCAACTCCTCCTCCAAGTAACAGCTCCTTTTTCCCTGTATGTGCAAGTGCTCTTTCAGCAACTTCTATGCAACTTGAGAACACGTGTTCTTGTAGTGACCAGCATACTTCTTCTAAAGAATGTCCATCTGATATCTTTTGTACTGCTGCAGTTAATATGCCTGAAAATGATAAGTCCATCCCTTGTACTGAATAAGGTAGAATTATGTTATCAAGGCTAGTGACTGGATTTTTTCTCTCCCATTCTAGAGCTAATTTTTCAATTTTAGGACCCCCTGGGAATGGGATTCCTTGTGTCCTAGCAAACTTATCTAGCATATTTCCAATACCAATATCTAGAGTTTCACCAATGACTCGATATCTACCACCTTTTCTGGCAATTACTTGAGTATTCCCCCCACTAACATATAGTAGCACAGGATCTTCACAACCTGTTTGTAATCTACCAATTTCTATGTGTGCTACGCAATGATTTACTCCTATTAGAGGGACTTCTAATTTTTCAGATAACGATCTGGCTACGGATGCGCCGACTCTTAGACAAGGTCCTAATCCAGGCCCTTGACTGAAAGCAATGGCATCAATCTCCTTAGTATCTAGATTATTGTGCGAAATAAATTCTCTAAATTTCTCCCCTGAAATAACCGAATGATGGTCCGCAGCTTCGCGGGGATGTATTCCACCTTTTTCTGGACGAAATAACGCAGAGGACGATGAAATAGTCTTCCCATCTTGTAAAACACCACCAATTGAAAATGTATGAGCGGTGCTTTCAATACCCAAAATGACGCCCATTACTATACCCGAGAAGGAGAGGCCTTTCAAGCATCACGCCTGTCGGGTGTCATGGGACTCCTATTATTCAACATTGGAGAACTTGCTAATTTGGATTCAGGAGATGTTTCCAAACCACTCTCTGGAATATCCATGTCAGACAGAGAAAATCTAGTTTTAGAGCCTGGATATGCTATATTGATTGACAAGGGCCTAATTAGTAAAGTGGCACCGGAAGAAGAAATTATTGGAGAATATGCACCAGATTTTTCAAATGGAAAATCAGATGTAATTGATTTATTAGATGTTAATGGCAATGCAATAATACCCGGTCTAGTTGATTGTCATACGCACCTGCTCTGGACTGGAGACAGATCTAATGAAATGAACCTCCGTCAGAATGGAAGTACTTACCAAGAAATTTCTGCCCAAGGAGGCGGGATTAATCGAACTGTAACCTCCACAAGAAAAGCTTCGAAACAAGAATTAATATCATTAGGTAGAGAAAGATTATCTCAAGCGTCAACCTATGGTACAACGACAATTGAAGCAAAAAGTGGCTATGGGTTATCCGTTGACAGTGAAATCAAACTTTTAGAAGCTTCATCTGAACTCACAAATAACATTTGTAATGTGTTACCGACTTGGCTAGGTGCTCATGATTTTCCGAAAGATAAATCTAAGCAAGAGTATATGGAAGAACTAATTAACGTTCAATTACCAATTGTTTGCGAGAATAATTTAGCGAAATGGGTTGATGTATTTTGTGAACCTGGATGGTTTAATCTTGAAGAAACAGAATCAATAGTTAATGCAGCAAAGGAGTTAGGATTGAAAAGCCGCCTACATGTAGATGAATTTGTAGATTCAAACGGTTTGAATTTGGCAGCAGAATTAGGAAGTGCTAGCGCGGATCACGTAGGTTTCAGTAATTCTGATTCCAGAGAAAAAGCACATGCTTCAGGTACAATGCAAGTTTTCTTACCAGGAACTCCTTATGTGTTAGGAAAAGATCTAGGTAATGGAATTAATGATTGTCTCGATAATAATTGGAATTTTTCACTAGCCACTGATTTCAACCCCAATTGTCAAACACTATCATTACCGTTTGTGGCAAGTCTTGCTACACATAGGTTAGGCATGGATCCATTGGCGGCTTTAGTCGCCTGTTCTAGAAATCCAGCATCAACCCTCAATTCGGAGTTAAAATTGAATGTAGGGTCAATATATGAGGGTGGTCCTGCAGATATTAATATTCTAAAGAGTAAATTTGTAGATTACTGGTGCCAGACACCTGGCATTTCTCCGATCGAAAAAACTTTTTCATCTGGATCCATTGTTTAATCTTAAAAGTAGTTTCTAACAATCTTTTATTTATATTAAAGTTTACATCACATTTAACAATTTTTCAATAAACTTTTTTTAAAAAAAAATTTACAATTTTAGAAATAATTATTGTACATATATTTTGAGAAAAATCTCTTTAAAATATCGACGATAGTTTGGCCGATAATGGTAGTTATCAGAAATCAATCGTGTGCAGTAATTGAAATTAGGCTTTCAGTACAGCGTTTTCGATAATAATGCTGATTGTTGCTAAAGAAGAGGGGGGATTAGCAAGGTTTAGTTGTATTACCATGCGAGAGTAAAACATGGCAACATTCCAAGCTTACTGCATGAAATGTAAAAATAAAGTAATTGTCAAATCACCAAGAAAAATTGTCATGTCTAATGGTCGAACCAGAGTTTCTGGATTATGTTCTCGAGAAAACTGTGATGGAAAACTTTCCAAGATCATTAGTTAATTCTAATACTCAGAGAGAATCATTCATCAGGGGTTGATTATCCCCT
>TARA_B110000003_G_scaffold190440_1_pt1 | contig 12963 bp, 9 predicted proteins | sample TARA_B110000003 | Tara Oceans TARA_B110000003 (sample SAMEA4396424) | marine metagenome | biome: Westerlies Biome; feature: [SRF] surface water layer (ENVO:00010504); material: water (ENVO:00002006), including particulate matter (ENVO:01000060) such as... | depth 5 m
TGATGAAATAATCAGCCACACAATACCAACTACAAATAAGGCGGGTACTCCTATTGCGATTACTTCTCCCATGACTTCATTGTATAAACATATATTATTATTAAGCAGTATGGAATTAATTAATTAATTTATATGCAGGAAGTGTTAAAAAATCTTCAAACTCTATATTTATAATTAGATCTTCAAAAAGAGTACCTGCCTCATCCAACATTTCACTAGTTGGAGTTAAATTTTTAATTTCTTTTAATTCCTCTTCTATTAGTTTTTTTATAAATTCAATATTTATTTCAATACCACTATCGGTGACGGCATTGTTGTGTACCCATTGCCATAATTGTGAACGTGAGATTTCAGCAGTTGCAGCATCTTCCATTAAATTAAATAAAGCAGCTGCACCCTGACCGAGAAGCCATGATTGAATATATAAAATTCCTACTTTTATGTTTGTACGAATACCCTCTTCAGTAATAGAGGAATTTTTAATATTGAAGTCTTGTAACATGTCATCTGTAATTACATAATCAGGAACATAACTAATTTGGTTATCAGCTTCACCAAGATGTTCTGAAAAAATATCCTTACAGATTTTTACAAGATCTGGATGTGCAACCCAAGAACCGTCAAACCCCATTTCAGCCTCTCGAATTTTGTCATTTCTTACTTTTGTAAAAGCTTCTTCGGTGATATCAGGACTTTTTCTATCAGGAATAAATGCTGACATACCTCCAATTGCATGTGCACCACGTTTATGAAGACTTTGAACTAGTAACTCAGTGTAAGACTTCATAAATGGAACGGTCATAGTTATCTGAGAACGGTCTGGAAATATCACACCTTCAACTTCTCTGTGTCTCTTTATAGCGCTAAAAATATAATCCCACCTACCAGCATTCATGCCTAAAGAGTGGTTTTTAAGACTATATAAGATTTCATCCATTTCAAATGATGCAGAAATCGTCTCAAGAAGAACAGTTGCTCTTATAGTACTTATTGGTAAATTCAACTCTTCTTCAGCAAGTGTAAATACATCATCCCAAAGCTGAGACTCTTCGGCTGTTTCCAGTTTAGGAATATAAAAATAAGTTCCAAGATTATTATCTAATCTTATTTGAGCATTGTGAAATATATACATACAAAAATCAAACAAGCTAGCTGATACAGGCTCATTATTGTAAGTAACATTTTTTTCGTCTAAGTGCCATCCTCTTGGTCTTACGAAAAGTGAAGTTGTAGAATCCTCATTAAGAGAATAGGATTTCCCTTTTTCTTTATTCTCGAAAGATATTTCTCTTTTATTAGCATCTATTAAATTAACATGTCCATTCACAATATTTTCCCAAGTTGGTGATGTTGAGTCTTCAAAATCAGCCATAAAGACATCTGCACCAGAATTGAGTGCATTAATAATCATCTTTCGATCGACAGGACCAGTAATCTCAACATTTCTATTGGCTACATCCTGTGGCGGTGGAACTACAGTCCATTCACTATCTCTAATAGAAGTATCTTCTGGAAAGGAGAATCTCCCTCCATTAGAGATAAACTCTTGGGTTTTATTTCTTTTTTCTAAAAGTTCTTTACGTCTTTTATCAAAAGAAATAATAAACTTTTCAAAAAATTCTAGTGAGTCATCATTAATGACACTTTCTGAGTTTGTTGAATCATTTATTTTAAACATTAAAATTGTTCCTCTTCTGTAGAACCCTTAAGAGCAAGTGTTGAAGCATCTCCATCACTTATGATTGTAGAGATTGTATCAAAATAACCTGCACCCACTTCTCTCTGGTGTTTAACAGATGTAAATCCATCTTTCTCTAATGCAAACTCTTTCTGTTGAAGTTCAACGTATGCAGACATATTTCCACCTTTGTACTTCATTGCAAGTTCAAACATAGATGTATTAAGAGCGTGAAATCCTGCCAAAGTAATGAATTGGAACTTATACCCAAAAGAGCTTAATTTCTCTTGAAATGTAGCTATTTCATCATCTGAAAGTGATTGCTTCCAATTGAAGGAAGGTGAACAATTGTAAGCTAATAATTTATCAGGGAATTTTTCATGTATTGCATCAGCAAACTCTTTTGCAAACCCAATATCTGGTTTTCCAGTTTCACACCATACAAGATCAGAGTACGGGGCATAAGAAAGACCTCTACTAATTGCAGACTCTGGACCATTTTTTACTTTAAAGAATCCTTCTGAAGTTCTCTCACCTAATACAAAGTCACTGTCTATCTCATCAATATCACTCGTGACAAGGTTTGCTGCCAATGCATCTGTTCTTGCAATTATTACAGTTGGAACACCCATGGTGTCAGATGCAAGCCTTGCTGAGGTAAGGGTCCTAATGTGTTGACTAGTTGGAACTAATACTTTACCGCCCATATGTCCACATTTTTTTTCCGCAGCTAATTGATCTTCAAAATGCACACCTGCAGCTCCAGCTTCAATAAATTTTTTGGTTAATTCAAATACATTAAGCGTTCCACCAAAACCTGCTTCACCATCTGCCACTATTGGTACAAGATAATCAATACTGTTATTTCCCTCTACACGATCTACTTGTTCTGCTCTTAATAGGGCATTATTAATGCGTTTTGCAAGTGTTGGGGCACTATTGCTTGGATAAAGTGATTGATCTGGATAAGTTGTCTCACCAAGATTTGAATCGGCAGCAACTTGCCATCCACTCAAATAAATTGCTTTGAGACCAGCTTTTACCATTTGAACAGCTTGATTACCAGATAAAGCACCAAGTGCTGATATCCATTCATCTTTTTTGTTTAAATCTTCAAAGAGTTTTTGAGCACCATTTTCCGCAAGAGTATGTTTAATTTCTACAGAGTTTCGAATACTTATCACATCTTCAGCACTGTAGTTCCTAGTAATACCCCTCCATCGAGGATTAGTATCCCAATCGTTTTTTAGCGATTCAGCATCTAAAAAATTATTCTCCATCGTAAAGACTCTCATAAAGATCTGACTTGGTCTTATGTATATTGTTAGTCTTCCTATGGCTACTTTCTTGTTCTTTCATTTTTTTCCTTCCTAAAATAAAAAAACCGGGCATCTGCCCGGTATCAAAAAATGTTGCATAAGGGCATTACATATGTATGTAAACCACCACTTTCACAACGTTTAATTTTTGCATATAAAAAAAATAGCACAGTTAAGTAGTAAATGTGAAAATTGAGAGCTTTTTTTATACATTTTTTGCATAAAAGAACCAGCTCCAGAAATCCCTATTTCATATTTGGTCTTTGCAAGATTCTGGGCTGGCTCTTGAAATTTTTATAGTGTTACCGTACGTCTAATAACACTCTCCTAAATGATCCAGCTTTCCCCCTTGTAGCTAATTTAACTCTAGAGGTATTTTGTACAGGCTGTATCTTAAATATATAATATGCACAAGCTATAGTTGTTTGTGAAATAAGTATGTGTTATAATATAATCTTGTCTGACTATATATTTTTAAAAATATAACGATTAAAAACTTCCATTTTCTTTTGCCAATCGTTTTTGTAGTAATACTGTATTGTTGCTGCGACTGATGACAACAATGCATTTCCGTCTTGAGGCGTAAAGCAATAACCTGTGAGTACATTATCTTTTACATGAAGTGACTGTTCTGCGACAATACCATGGGATAATAGCCTACCGTGATAGCCATGATCCCTACCAAAAGAAAACACTTTATTCGATGACATTTTCTCTGTACTCATTAAAAATTGATTACCTCTTAGGTTTTCTATAATATCTTCAAATTGAATCTGATCATTAAAATTTAACGTAAACCAAAGAGTGTGCATATATTGTGTTGGTAATTTAATTGCAGAAGAAAAAAGGTTTAAATCTTTTCCTTCTTGTGCAAACAATTCATGTACATCTCGTGCATGATGTGTTCCAAATTCTTGATTTGTATGTTTGGTAATTGTTGGTGAAGGAGAGAAAGAATCATTTTGAGATACATCATTTGCTCTTCTTAAACACACAAATCTTCCTTCTGCCAATTCACGATTCTGGTCTAATGCAAAAGCTTTAACTATCGATGCAATGTTATGAGTATTACAAGATGCAATTAAATATTTATTAGCTTGATTCTCAAGGATTTCGTTATTTATTCCCCAAGCAAAAAAGGAACCAAATCCATGTTCAGATCCTTGTGCTAAGTACCTTTTGTTTTCATCAAGAGAGGAGTAAATATTATCCCAGTTATTGTTTCCACTTGGTGTGCAATCAATAATTACATCAGCATCCTGATATGCCTTTTCTACATCATAAATATTCGAAAAACCTAGTTCAGTAAAATCTGATAAGACATCTGAAGTTGATACAATTTGTGCTCCCTTTCTTAATAGAGCTTCAACTTTTCCTCTTTCATCCGATAAAGGAGTTCGTTTAAAAAATATAACATTATCTAAACCTAGTATTTCTTTATGTTCAGCTAAGAGACCTATGAGTGGTTCTCCTATTGTGCCCGTACCAATTACTAATACATTTTTAGACATTTTATTTCCCCCCTATATAATTAAAGATTAGAAGGGGAATCCACAAAATCAAAATATGAAAAATAAACTTATCTTTGAATTTTCAAAAGAACATACAGATGGGAATGCATCAATGGTTAACCTTCTTGGAGGTAAAGGGGCAAACCTAGCAGAAATGAGTAATCTTGGAATTTCTGTTCCACCTGGATTCACAATTACTACTGAAGCATGCAATTACTTTATGGAGAATAATGAGTTGCCAGATACTTTGGAGACAGAAATTATCAATGCTGTGAGTAAGCTTGAGTTATACTCAGGCCTAAGTTTTGACGGCAAATCAAACCCGCTTTTATTATCAGTAAGATCAGGTGGTCGAATTTCAATGCCTGGAATGATGGACTCTATATTAAATATTGGACTCAATGATGGAAATATCAATTCCTTAGTGGAGCAGTTTAATGATGAGCGTTTTGCATTAGATTCTTATAGAAGGTTAATTCAAATGTATTCAAATGTTGTTTTAGGCCTTGATTACAGTAGATTTGAAGCTGTAATTGAAAATAAAAAAAGAATAGACAATGTATCTTCTGACAAAGACTTCAATCCGGATCAATTAAATTGGATTATTGATGCATATAAAAATACCATTGAAAGATTTTCTGATGTTCCTTTTCCTCAGGACCCAAAAGAGCAATTAAACGGTGCAGTAAAGGCTGTTTTCAGTAGTTGGCTTAATGCAAGAGCTATCAATTATAGAAAATTTAACAATATTCCAGATGAATGGGGCACAGGGGCAACTATTCAAACAATGGTATTTGGTAACTTAAATGATGATTCAGGTACTGGAGTTTTGTTTACTAGGAATCCATCAGACGGTAACAAAGAACTTTTTGGTGAATACTTACTTAACGCACAAGGGGAGGATGTGGTTGCAGGAATTAGAACACCAAAACCTATATCTAAAGACAAAAACACACAAGGCTCACTGCAAGAAAAATTTCCTGATATTTATAATGAAATTTCTGATATTGCATCAACTCTTGAAAATCATTTTAAAGAAGTTCAGGATATTGAATTTACTATTCAAGATCAAAAAGTCTACCTACTACAAACAAGAAAAGCTAAGAGAACTGCCCAAGCGTCTGTCAATATTGCAATAGATATGGAGAGTGAAGGAGTTGTAACCAAGGAAGAAGCAGTGATGATGGTTGATGCTGACCATATTACAAATTTATTGCACCCTCAATTTATTGAAAATCAAGATAGGGAATTATTTATAAAAGCTCTTAATGCATCTCCAGGTGCCGCAGTAGGAGAAATTGTATTCAATACAGGCAAGGCTGAAAAAGAAGCAGAGAAAGGCAAGAAAATAATATTAGTTAGAGATGAAACAAGTCCTGAAGATATAAATGGTATGTATTCATCAGTTGGAATACTTACAACTAGAGGTGGAATGACAAGTCATGCTGCTGTAGTTGCTAGGGGAATGGGCAAGCCATGTGTTGTTGGAGCAGAAAGCCTTACAATAAATATTGAAGATAAGAGTATTTCAAATGGAGATATTATTTTAAAAGAGGGTGATGTTATATCTTTAGATGGATCTTTAGGCGAAGTGTATACCGGTACTTTAGCAGTAGAACCACCTAATATGTCCGAAAGTTTTTTAAAACTAATGGAGTACTGTGATGAATATAGAAAATTATCAATAAGGGCAAACGCAGAAACAGAACTCGACACTCTTAAAGCGTTAGAGTTTGGAGCTGAGGGTATTGGACTTTGTAGAACAGAGCATATGTTTTTTGAAGGCGAAAGAATAATGCCAATGCGAGAAATGATTATGTCGGATACTTCAAATGGTAGAGAAAGAGCCTTAAATAAATTAATAAAATTTCAAATTAATGATTTTGAATCGCTATTTAGTCTTTTAAAAGACAAGCCCATCACTGTGAGATTATTAGATCCTCCAATGCATGAGTTTCTTCCAAAAAGTGATATTGAGATATCAAATTTAGCTAAAGAGTCTGGGGTAACAACCGTTTATATTCATGAAATATTATTAAAGCTTTCTGAAAGTAATCCAATGTTAGGCCATAGAGGAGTCAGGCTAGGTTTAAGCTATCCAGAAATATACGAGATGCAAGTAGAAGCTATATTTAGAGCTGTTCACAACATTGCCAAAAAAGAAGCGATTACTTTGAGTCCAGAAATTATGATTCCTTTAGTAATGAATGCAAATGAGTTCAGTCAGATGAAAGATGTATTAACTGCGAAGATTAAAGAAATTGAACTAGAACTTAACACAGAATTTACCTACACAATGGGGACAATGATTGAACTCCCAAGCGCAGCTTTAAATTCAGAATCAATTGCTTTAGAAGCTGACTTCTTTTCTTATGGTACTAATGACTTAACTCAGACAACACTTGGACTTTCCCGAGACGATGCTTCTAAATTTTTAAGTTTGTATGTTGAAAAAAAGATTTTTAATAAAGATCCTTTTGTTTCAATTGATCAACCTAGTGTTGGTAGTCTTGTAGACATGTCATCAAGAAATGGAAAGAAAGCCAATAGTTCCCTTAAAATTGGGATATGTGGTGAACATGCAGGAGATCCTAATTCAATTTTTTATCTAAATACTTTGGATATTGATTATATTTCATGCTCACCATATAGAATTCCAGCAGCAAGATTAGCTGCAGCTCAAGCCGAATTGATGAAATAAATTAGTCAAAAAGTTTACAAAAAAAACTTAAGTATTAACAAATTGATACTCCTAATTGGATATAATTTCCCTATGAATTATAAATTAATAAATAGATTAGATCCGCTTGTATATCTAGCTTTGGTATTGGTCGGATTTATTATGCCAGAAGTTGTTTACCGTTTATTTTTATTTGATTTCAATGCTGTATTAGCAGAAAATCAGGCAATGATTATTAGATCTATTGGCCTGCCCCTTTATTTTGCTGCAATGGCTTTTTTCCTACTAGGGGGCAATGCAGAAAATGGAAAACAATTAAACATAATAAGATACAGCGGCGGTTTAGGGTTGATTACTTTTGCCGTATTCACTGAATTTAATGGATTTTTAGCTTTTGGTCTTGTCGAAATAGGATTAGCAGTTGTAACAGGATCTCAAATTAAAAAAGAAGAATCTTCTGACGGTTACGAAACTGAAGATTAATAAAAAGTATTTTTTTGTGATACTTACTTACAGGTATTTCAGTCAAATAATTGTAGGAAAAAATGATTTTAAAAAATAAAACCTTAGTAATCACAGGGATACTTACTGATAAAAGTATTGCTTATGCATCTGCAAAAATTGCAATAGAAAATGGTGCGACCGTTGTAGCTACAGGGTTTGGTAAAGGACTTAGAATTACAGAAAGAGCTGTTAAAAGACTTTCCGAAGATATAAAAGTATTTCCAATGGATATTGAAAATCAAGAAGAAGTCAATTCAACAGTAGAAAGTATAAAAAAAGAGTTTGGAAATATTGATGGAATTCTACATGCAATAGCTTTTTCACCTACGGAAGCTATGGGGGGTAATTTCTTAAATACTAATATCTCCGATGCAGTTAAGAGTTTTGAAATATCGGCTTTTTCATTAAAAACTCTAGCTACTTCATTTCAGCCAATACTCAATAAACCAGCATCTATTGTTGCTTTAGATTTTGACAATACTCAAGCTTGGCCAGGCTACGACTGGCAGGGAGTAGCTAAATCTAGTCTGCAGTCAATAGTTCGGTACTTGGCATACTACATGGGAGAAAGCGGAGTTAGAGTCAATGCTGTTGCCGCGGGTCCACTTGCTACTACAGCAGCTAAAAATATACCTGGATTTTCAGATATGAACGAGGAGTGGAGTAATCGAGCTCCTCTTGGGTGGGATACAAACAATCCTGAACCTGTCGCAAAGGTAGTCAGTTTTTTACTTTCAGATTTTTCTGAAATGGTCACTGGAGAAATTATCCATGCTGATGGGGGTGTACACTCTATTGGTGGATCAATGTTGCCGAACAAGTGAAAAAGAAGGCTTTATTTCTAATTCTCTTCACCTTTATTTATTGCTCTTCTGATCCATCCCCTTCAACTAGCACACCTGAAGATAGCACACTTGAAGAGATTAACTCCTCCGAACAAGCTACATCATCTTTTACATGCGAAGGTGTACAAGATGCATTGAACAAAGTTTATTTAGCTTACTCTGAGGTTGAGGCTGGTTCATTACCATCACCAGGTACTTTAGATTCATTTTTAGATTGGCCTCTACTTTTCAATGAGAAATTAAAGGAGAATCCAGCTTATAACAATATTATTTCTTCAGTCACTGAATTTGATGAATTGATAAATACTTATCCTGATTGTTTGGGAGAGTTGGAATAATGAAGAAAGCCATAATTTTCTCATTAATATTTTCAATAATCAATATTAATCCAGTAAATGCAAATGAAGAATGTACAAGCCTTACAGAGGAACAAATACAGTCTTCAATTAATAAAGTTGTAGAAGGTAAAACGCCAAGTGAAGTATCTGTAGAAGCAATAATTAATCAAATTAATGAAGACTTCAATACAAGCTGTACTCAGGAACAATTTTTTAATTTACAGCGAAATGCACTTGAGACGGGTAAGTGTTTAGAAGAATTTGAGTTCAATGAATTTTATAAAATTGCTGACAATTTTGTTGAAGGTTTAGGAATATTTAAAGACCAAGCAGCTACGGCATTAGGAAGTACCCAGCAGTTTATGGTAGATGTTGAGGCATTAAATCTTGGCCCTATTGCTGAAATTGCAAATGCAGGAAGTCAGAATATCGATCAAGTCAATGCACTAGAAGAGAGGATTACAGTTCTAGAACAAAGAAACGAAGAACTTGCAAAAGAACTTGGTTACTCTACTAATTCTGAGAATCTCGCAGACTCTTCATCAGAAAATGCAAGATTAGATCAAATAAATACAGAAGTAAGTGAATTGTATTCTCAAATAGACGCACTTTACTTACTTCAGGGAACTGCATATGAGATTGAAAGTTTAAAACAACAAGTTCAATCATTAAATGACTATGCCAATGAATTACAGGATTTGATTAACTCGTCTAGTGAGGGAGCTGATAATACTGCAGCGCAAGAACAAGTAAATAGTACTCGTGATGAAATTTCCTCACTTGAAGGAACGATTGCAGAACTTGAAGCAGATACAAATGGACTGACAGTTCAAGATATAAATAACAGAATTAGCAATATTGAAGCACAAATTGCTCAATTACGATCAGAATCAAATTCTAGAGGAAGTGATACTTCAGATCCACCTACTGCATCTGATAATCCACTAGAACAGGAATTTCAGAGCAATATTGATGAACTAAGCAGGCTTAATGAAGAGTTAAAGACACTTCTAACAAATGTTTCTGAAACAAGCGAAGACGCAATTAATTCTTCTATAAACGAAGCTAATTTAATGGAACAAGAAGCAATGGATCTATACTTTGGTGTTTACATTCAATTAAAAATGGCAGCTGATTATTTAGCAATGTTAGAGATACATGACAGAGCATTTTTTAGTGGAATGCTAAGAGTTGCCTCAAACTGTGATGCTGAATATTACAAATCAAATGGTCTTGAATTACAGTATGGTAAATTGATAAAAAAACTTTCAGACGTTTCAAGCATTCTTGAAGCAACTGCCAATAATCTACGGGAGGTATCTGCATTTGAAACAACGACCTTCAATGCGTTAAAGCAGAAGTATGCATCATTGGGTATAGATTTTAATATTCAATTTTTTGAATGTCCTGTAGACGAACCTAATTGTGAACCACCTCCTGACCCATAAAATAAATTTAATTGATACAATAAAAATATGAATAAAAAGATTATTTTCTTAGTCTTGTCTCTTCTAGTTTCATCTTGTTCAAGTGGAAATGAAAATCCTATCGATGAATTAGAAGAACAAATTGAGGCGTTGGAGAATAAGCAAAACTTAACCCCTGAAGAAGAGACTGAATTAGAAAATCTTAAGACTCAAGCAGAAGAAAGCCCTCCTCCACCACCGGAAGTTCTCGAGTTTGAAAATGAAAGAGAAGCCACTGAATTTGCAGACCTTAATGACCCTATATTTTCAAAATATTATACAGTTGGAGAACCTGATCCAAACTACAATCCTGGTAAGTTTTTACCCAGACATTGCATTTATACAGGTAGATATGAAGACGTTTTTTATGAAGAGACTCCTTTACTGGAGGTACCATTTATAAATGAGTTAATTTTGGATTTTTATCCAGAGACATTAGGACTTTATAGTAAAGGATTATTTCCACTGAATATTATTGATTATGGTGGTGAACATGGTGATCAATTAGGAGAAATTAAGTGTATACCAGACTTAGCTATAGCAACGGGTATTGGTGGAGATGTTATTTCTACTGCAGCTAATGATGGATCTAGAATGTATCCTTTTTACGGTTTATCTTTTTATGATAGAATTTTTCCTTTTTACAGTGTAAGACCTGAAGACCAGCAAGGATTATGGGGTCAGTGGATACAGGCTCCAAATTCTCATCCATATGGTCCAGCTGGAGGAACAATAGAAGGTGGGTTGGGAGCTTATGATAAGTTCGGTCGCACAAAATATCCAATTTATATGGCTTCAGGTGCTAATTTATTTTACAACTCTCAAAGTTCTTACTCTGGATGGGGATTTTACGAAAGACGTTGTGCGTGTGCAGATTTTGGAGGTGTTCAGTTAACAAATAAAGTTCTTAATCTTCCAAATGCTATTCATTTTGATGAAGATCAAAATGAATATGCTGAAGACGGAGGAATTTATTTTGGTCATGGATGGTTTGCATTGCCGATTTTTAGTGGAGAGGAAAGAGTTCATTTAGACCAACCAACAACAGATACTGGCAAATTGACTTGGACTTTTGTTGGTAATAGTGCTCAATACAGTGGTCCAATGTGGGCTTATGTTCCAGAATTTTGGTATAGAAATATTGATGTATGGAACTCTTTTGAATTACTGTTTGATGGAGCTGAAGATGATGAAGATTTTCTAGGAAAAGAAATTAGGGAAGTTTTGATAGACTATATTGCTGGAAGAGTTGATAACGAGACCTTAATGGAAGCAGTTAAAAGCTTAGGTTGGTATGTTGATAATGCTGATGATTATGACTTTGAAGAAGAAAGTGGCCTTTTCTGGGTTGAAGAGAAAAATACTCTAGCTTATACATCAACTCCTTATGCAGCTATAGGAGCAGAGATGGGAGAGCTTCCAGTTTTTACAGAATATGATGAAAATGGAGATTTATATATAAAAATTTTCCCTGCTTCTATTCCATCCATGAATGAAAAAGAATACTTTACTCTTGATGGCAGAACTTATGATATAGATTTATATAATTATTTTGTAGATTTTTTCAGCGGTGAGGCTGAAATAGAAGGATTAGATACTAGTTTTTTACAATTTTCTAAACCAATGTCTGTTGAAAAAGTATCTAAAGAAAGACCTGATTTAAAACAAAATGATCTATATATGAAAAATGATGATTCAAATATAGAAGCACTTGAAATGGAGTGGACACTAAGTTGGAATCTACATCTTGCTGGAGAAACAAAAAAAGGTGAAACAAATACATATTGGGATTGGGGCGGTATAAAAAAAGAAGAACGTAATTTAGTTGACTATTACAAAGTTGAATTTAATGGCGCAGAAAAAGGTGAGTATAGTTCTTATGAGTTCGTTCCAGTTAATGAAGGTGATGTACCAAAATCTTTACAAATGTTAGAAATGTCAAATCTTGAACGTACTATTTCATATATGCCCCATATTCAGTCCGCACAAGATAAGAGTTTTGAAGCAGAAGTAAAAGAAAATATTGATAGCGTCTTTGATATCGACTCTGATCCTTACGATTATTCATGTTTAGATTGCAACAGCGAAGGTTGTGATCCGACTATTTATGAAACAACTTTAGATGATGGAACTTTAATAAAATATCGATGGTATAGATTCAAAGATCAACCTACCTTTATGTATCTGTCTATTGATTATCCAGAAATATATACTGAAGAATATTTGGATTTACTTCAGTCGAGAATAGAAAAAATGCATGAAGAATGGGGCTCTAATCAAGAATTTATTCCGACTCCTAAAACTTTAGATAACTTCCATCTTGTTGAATTAGATAACGGTTCAGTAGTTGAGCCACCTTCTGGAAAGGAATTTGGCTGGGTTCCAATAGTTTTAGAAGTTGAAATTCCTTATGGAAAATATCAAACAGAGATAGCTCCAGGAGAATTTCCTTGCGGAAAAGCTCCAGGTCAACCAGATTGTCCAATAGATTCTTTAACTGGTGAAGAGCAAGTGTCGATGTTAATGGCTGGAAGAATCTCTCCTCCATAAAACGTTACCTTAGTAACCCGATGAACCTGCCACTGTAGGATCTCCTACATCTCCATCTTGAAATATATCCCT
>TARA_B110000003_G_scaffold260004_1_pt1 | contig 12953 bp, 8 predicted proteins | sample TARA_B110000003 | Tara Oceans TARA_B110000003 (sample SAMEA4396424) | marine metagenome | biome: Westerlies Biome; feature: [SRF] surface water layer (ENVO:00010504); material: water (ENVO:00002006), including particulate matter (ENVO:01000060) such as... | depth 5 m
AATAAGTAATTGTAATACCTTCAACAACTTTAACTTCAGAACCTTGAGATTGTGTTCCAGATGTTACCTCAAATAGAGATGTATCATTAATAACAAATCCTAATGGATGATCATTAGGAATATTATTAATATTATATTTACCAATTCCTAAAAATAGTTTACTATTTAATTCATTAAAATAATAATTACCATTTGAATTTGTTACATTAAAGTTATATGTAGTTATATCAGTTACATTATCATATATATTAATTGTTCGACTATTTGTTGGATAATTATCAAGATAATTAGAAGGCAATTTTAATTCAATTTCACTATTTTCAAAATTTGTTATATCAAGAATATTTAAATTATTGCTTTTTATGATAGCTAATTTATTATAATTATTATGAAAAAATTTAAATTTATCTATACTATTTACAAATTCATAAAAATCATCAACAATAGTATTTTCATATTTATATATTTTATTATTTGTATTATACATATAAATTTTATCTAATGTTTTATCAATAAATAAATATAAATAAATATTTGTATCAAGTAATGTTACAACATTATTTTCTTGGTAATTTTCATTTAATATATTAATAATAGTTTTTCCTCTAATTTTATTAATATTGAAATAATTATTATTATTTTCTCTTAAAGCAATATCTACATTAGAAGTTGTAAATTTAATATTACTTGCTTCCAAATTTAAATCATGTGTAAAATTAAAAAAATCATAGTTGTTATAATTTTTATTACCCAATACTAATGTATTACCTAAATTATCATATATATTTTCTACAAATATATTTTTGATTAATAAATTATCAGAATTAACATTCATATTATTATCATCTATTCTAAATAGTTCTTTTTCTGATTGAGTAACCTTATTTTTTAAACTTAATTTAAATATACCATCATCACTATATATTAAATTTTCATTATATTTCTTATATATCAAATTTTGATTATAATTATTCAAAGTTATATGAGGTACTTTAATATCAAAATTATTTTTAGATATTTGCATATTACCATTAACATCTAAAGTACTTTCTATTTCATCAATATTTTTACATATACCTATTTTTGCACTATTTTCACCAATTGTTAAATAAGTTGTAGTATTTATTTTAGATAATGATAGTGTATTATATAATTTATTATCAATATCATCATTACAATAAATTTCCAATATTTTATTATTAGTATTATTATAATCACCAGTTTTAATTATTTTTATATTGGAACTATTATTTCCTAAAACATTGAATTCGATTTGTTTCGCACTTAATTCAATATTACTATTAGCTTCTAATTTCAAATTTGAAAATGAATTTATATATGTTTCTTCATTAAAATTATTAGTATTATTAAAAATAATACTATTTAAAGTATTTTTATTATAAATATTATCAACAAATATTTTATCAACATATAAATTACCACTATCAATAAATACATTGCCATTTTTATTAAGATTAATTAATGTTTTAGATTCATTATCATCAGTTTCAAAATTTATTTTGAAATCTCCATCTAAAGTACTATATATTTTATTAACACCATCTAACTTGGAATTACTAGTATTAAATGTATTTTCTAAAACAATATGTGGAACATTTTCAATTGTATTTGTATATAAATAATGTGTATGTAAATTAATATCATATTTTTCATAATAAAATTTAAATTCAATATCAATATTACTATTAATATTATATGATTGTGAATTAAATTCATAATTAAAATTAATAAGTTTATTTTGATTAATAATATCATAATTAATAGTATTTGTCGATATATTATCTATACTTGCACCAAATATATCATTTAATAAATAATTACTTGTTAAAAAATTATATGTATATGAATTTTTATCATTTAAATTATGATCATACAATATATTATATTTAATATCATCATTATTCATAATAGAATATGGTAATGTTAGTGTAGTATCACTTTCGTATGTATCTTTAACAATAAAATCAATATTAATTGTATCATTTAATAAATTTTCTTTATCATATTTAATTATATTTGAAAAATATATTTTATAATTTTCATTATCTATTTCTTTATCAACTAAATTTATTTTATAAATCTCATCTGTTGCGTTTAGAATATCATCTTTATATAAATAGTTTGTATATTCTATATGTACATTTGAAGTTGAATACAATGTATCAAAATGTGTATGATAATTAGTAATATTAGATGTAAATAATTTATCACTTGTATTTATGATATTATATTCATTTTTCAATAAAATATTATTAAAAATACTAAAAGAATTTGTTAATATATTTGATTGTAATTCTAAATTATTTAAAAAATTTTCATTTATTTTAAATTCATAATTACTAAAATTAGAATTTCCAAATGAAGGTAGTAATAATTTATTATATAATTCTAAATTATTTGTTATATCATTAAATACAACTTCATTAGCAACTTCAAATATATTAGAATCTATATTTTTATAATCTATTTCGTAATTTAATATTTCATTTGGAAATGTTATTGGAATATCTACTTCATTTTTTTGATATAAAATATTTGTTTTAATATAATTTTCATTATTTTTAATATCATCATAAATATATTCTGAATTTATTGTATAATTTGGTAAATTTAAAGAATCTATATCTATTTTTAAATCAAATAAAATATTACTATTATTTACTATATTCAATGATGTTTCTAAATTTAAATTCGAATTCTCAATATTAACAATTGTAAATTGCGTTTCATTTTCAAAATCATTTCTTATATCATTACTATAATCATTAGTTAATCTACATGAAGAAAAATTTTCAGATAAAACATCAAGAGAATATAATGGTTTAGTTTTATTGATACCAATTTTTTTATCATTCGTTAATGTCATAACATTATATAGATTATCAACATTATTTGTTGTATCTTCATTATTTCCATATATAATATTGAAAGTTTTATCTTTACTTGGTCCATCAAATATCCAAAAATCACTAATTCTATCAGAAATTTTATTTTGAAAATTAATTTTAGGTGATATATCAACATTCGTATTTGTTAATTGTAATAAATATTTTGATGTATTTTGAATATGTAAAGAAATATTTTCAATATCATCATTATTATTAATTGCATTATTTCCAATATTTATATAACTACTATTTTCATCATTATAAAATGATATTAATTTATTATCTTGAATATTTTTAATTGATAAACAACTGGGATTTACCGCTTTTATTTCTTCATGTGTATTTATAATTTCTCCCATAGATTCCATTGTTAATTTCATTTTATTTACAATCGAATAATCGTTATCGTGTATAAATACTGTCGAAAAATCCAAAGAATTATCACTATATTTATTATATTGTTTTGTCAAAGATACTAATGAATTGTTATTATTATAATAAAATATGTTATTTGTATTTAATTTATCTGTATGATTTCTTATATTTTCTAAAGATGAATTATTATCTGAATTTATAACACTATTTGTTTTATTTATTAATTTATTTGCAATAATTATAATATCATTTTCAATAATTTCTGTATTAGTTTCTGTATTTACTATATTCGGTTCTTGTAAAGAATTATTAACAACTGTTATTGATTGATTCAAAATTCTTAAGTCAGTACAATTAATAGTACCAGTAACTTGCATATCTCCATAAATTTTTACAGTTGGATGTTCGATTAATTCTGTATATGTTGGTAATTTTATACTTGTATCATTAACAGGTCTATTGAAAATAAAATAATAATTTTGCGCATCATTTAATATATTAATATCTTCATCTCTCACTGCAGTGATATTATTATTTCTTTTATACATCATTTCAAACCCAGATTTAGTAGGATGATACTGATTATCTGAATAACCTATTTCAAAAACTCCTGGATAATTTTCAATAGTTTGTTTTGTTATATCATAATTTCTATATATATACCATCTTTCTTTATCTCTCAAACCAGTAATTGGTTCCCAATCGCAAAAATCTATACCTGAATATTTTGCTTTGTTGTTTGGATTACTAATATCACTATTTTTTTTTCCTTTGTACAATCGAATTATTGTATCATTATAATTTCTTTCTGACAAATTTCGTAACATTAATTGTGGTTTGCTTATTGTTGTATTAATATATTCGCTTTTACTACTTGAAGTTAAATCATCTAAACCAATTAATAAATTATTATTTGTATATGCTGTTTTAATATCAATATTTTGTGTATTTTTTAATATTTTAAATGTCGCCAATTTCATATTATTTTCAAAATATCCTTCATTTAATGTATTTGTAGATGTGACATTTATGCCACCATTTACATTAAATGTTTTATTTTTTTCGAGAAAATTATTTCTTGATGTATCGTTTTCATTATAATTAATAAAAAATTTATTATTACTATCTGCACTTGTAATCACATAAGAAGATATATTTGATAATTCATTAATTTCGTTTTTAACAAAAAATAATGCTTTCGATATTGTATTACCAGTCTTAATATAAATGTCTTCTGTTACTAAAGAACCGTTAATATTTAGTTTTATGTTTTCTAAATCCAATATTTCATTTGTATTTATACCAATGCTTTGATTTTGTAATATAGATAATGTAGGATAAATTGTTTGTCCATTATCACCATTTCTAATATCATCATTTGTTTTTCCAGCATAAAAATAAATATTATGCATCATATTTGTACTTCCTGAATTTTCTGTTTTAATTATTAAACTTTCATCATTATCCCCAAAAGATGTTTTAAAATGACCTATTGACGACAATAATTCACCTTGATTGTATATCCCTATTTCATAATTTATTCTATCATCATCGTCATTATTTATACTAATCTTATTAGTACCATAAGTTTGATCATTTTGTATTCCTACACCAATATTACCATAAATTGATAAATTGCTATTATCTATTATAAAACCACTGTCACTATTTATTGCATAATATAATGCAATTTTGTCTTGAATTTCATCTGCAGTGAATCCATTGCCATCAACCGTTGTAAATGTACCGTCATCATTATTTATTAAAACTTTTATATTATTAATAGCTAAAGCTGATACTCTATGATCATTGATTTTTAAAGATCCACTATTATTAATAGTAATATCGTTATTTATAACAACCTCATTATGAAATTGTATTGGTGCTCGAATATCAGAAGAATCTTCGGTTTCTCTAATATTTAATTTATTAATTGATATCTCATTAATATTCAATGGTTTATCAAATTGTACAATATCTTTAACTATTAAATTACTTGTTTCAAAAGTATTATGAATTATTAAATTATCAAATTCATATTCTCCAGTATCAAATCTTCCCGGAATTATTTGATTAGCATTAAAATTTAATCCTAATTTTCTTATGAAAATATCATCTATATGCTTTATTTTTTTTGTATCAAAATTATCTTTCATATATATATTATCTAATAATGTATCGCCATACACATGTAATTTTGGTTCAATATTTGTACGAATTTCTTCAACATAATCTTTACCCATTGATATATTACCATCTTTTGTTATAGTCATTGATGGATAATTAGAAGCATTATTGTAAATTGGTATTGCATTACCATTGTATTTATATACATCATTAATTTCTTGATTAAATTTTGAAACATGAAATTCTAAGGGCATATCCTTTGTTGTTGATATTATCGCAGGTGATATATTACTATTACCCATTATACCAATTTTTAAACTTGACGCTTCACGAACGCTAATTTCTTCATCATCTTCTAAATATCTATATGGTTGTGTTAAAGCAGTATTTTTGATTGCTACTTGTATACCATCTATATTATCAGTTAATGGTCCAGAAATTATATTTAACGGATGTAAATTATTAACAGTATCTGTTGAACCCGCATTTATATTAACAAAACTTTCTGTAAATATATTATTTTTACTTAATGTTATTGCATCACTAGTAATAATAGTTGAATTCCAACCCTGTGTAAATCTTGATAATTCAGAATTAGAATTAATACTTTCAATTAAATTTTGTATAATTGTTTCTGGATTTGTTATATCAAATACATATGGTGTGCCATCATCATTCATTAATTTTATATTTTTTGCCATTATAGTTCCATCGCAAAATATATCACCTTTCTCAATATAAATACCATATATATTTTTATCTTTAAAATTTTCATCAAATTTTTTTCTAGATGTATTTAAACCTATTCCAGAATTATTGACAATCATCGAATATTTTATATTCCTTTTATCAATATCTGTAAGTCTCATTGTTGTAGTTTGCAATTCACCAATATTCAATCCTAGTTCATTTGTTCCACTTATATCACCTACTACTAAATATTCACGCGTAGTTAAATCCAAATATTCGCTATTTATCACACCAATACCCAATGAATGGATCTCTATTTCAGAAGGTGAATATTCTTCAATAGACATTTTATATTAAAATATGCTAATTCCTTATGTATAATTAATATAAAAAAAATTGATATAATAATTAAATTATATTATAACTTATTATAATGTTACGTATTAATTCATTGCATAATAAAACAAAAGAAATCGATATTAATGATATGCCTTACAATAATAAAAATTATTTATTAAAAAATGAAGATTTAATTAATATATTCAAAATTCACGGATTAGAAAATATTAAAATCAATAATATTAATTTATTTAGAACTGCATTTGTTCACCAATCTTATTGTACTATGAAAAATTTAGATTTTAAAAATAGTAACTCCAAATGTCCTGAAGATTGTCTTCCATTACAAGATATGTCTTATGAAAGACTTGAATTTTTAGGTGATTCTATTCTTGAAATGATTGTTACATCATATTTATTTGAAAGATATCCAGACCAAAATGAAGGATTCTTATCAAAATTAAGAACAAAAATTGTTAATGGTAAAATGTTGGGATTTTTAGCAAATAAATTAGAATTAAATAAATATGCTATTATTTCAAAACAAGTTGAAGAATCAAATGGAAGAAATAATTATAAAATTATGGAAGATATATTTGAAGCATTATTGGGAGCATTATTTATTGACAATGATAATAATTATGATATTGCTTATAATTTTGTAATTTATATTCTAGAGAATTATTTAGATTTTAGTGATTTAATTACAACAAAAAATAATTACAAGGATATATTGATTTATTATATGCAACATCATTTACAAGATGTGCCAAAATTTCTTGAAATAGATATTACAACTAAAGATAGTTCTAAAATTTTTACATATTGTATTAAAAATAAAAATAATACTGTTATTGCAAAATCTACAGGAAACTCAAAAAAAGAAGCTGAAAATAATACAGCATTAGAAGCGCTTAAACATTATAATGTAGATATTTACAATTTAAATTTTTGATTATATATAATAGTATAAATTAAAATGCCAGCGTTGCCTACGACTGGTGAAATAAGATTTAGTGCTATTGGGACAGAATTTAGTGATCCTTATTCATTAACCGATAGTACTAAAACGGTTAGATTAAGTCATTATTATAAAAATATACAAGACATAACTACAAATCATATTAATACATTTCCAGACTCGTTTGAATCATTTAGATTAATATCATTTCGTGGAAAAGAAAGATTTATTGAACAAGAGAGTGATGATGAAGATTCTGGTCCTCCAAATCCACCAAATCAAACGCCAAACAAGGGTACTTCTGGAAACATACAAGGTTCTACAGGATATGAAATAATAACAGGACTGTATGCTAATAATACTTCTCGTACAGAAGGGACAACAAGTTTTGATAATAGAGGCGCAACCGGTAACGGTACAAGTAATAATGTAGCATATATGAATTTAATAATACAAGCAAAACCTGGAGATGTATTAAATTTGATAGGAAGAATTCGTACGAGTGGAAATTGGAAAGAATATTGTGAATTTTGGGTATGGTTAGGTAGTTGGTCTAGATTTACACACCAATCTGCTAAATTTAACGGCAATAGAGATTTTAATGTAAATTACACAATCCCTTCAAATACTGTTGCTGGTAAATATGCATTAGCGGTAGTTTGTTCTTATTGGGAATTGAACTCGAGATGGTTTAGAAGTTGGAAATCATATTCTTTAGAAATATGGACCGATTAATGACATTAATCGTGGCAAAGTGCTAACTCAGGAACGATAGAAGGACACAAAAAATACACACGTGTACTACAGATATATTAACAATTACAGGAGTAATTAAGCAAAATAGAAACGTCGCCTAATGATTCTCGTAGAATATCTGTATATTTGAAGGGTCCTAATACTAATAGTTGGAAACATTTCGCGGACAGTGACTGGCATAGTGGAGGGGACAACCCACCCTGTAAGTTTTTCAAGTTTGCCAGATGTTGGTGTTTATTCAATTATAGTCGGTGGTTATTACTCAATTATCACAATGCGGGGTACTGTAAAAAAATATACACTTGAAGTTTGGTAAAATACGATTTTTTTTTTTACTATTATATTATAGATTAATATAATGCCTCCGCAAATTTCATTAAATTCATTATATGAAATGAAAAATAAAAAAGATAAAAGTAAAAATTTTATTTTTGATGAAATTATAGAAAAATGTCATTCTAAAATAGAAAGAATTGCAAAAGCGGGAGGTTTAAATATTTTTTTTCAAATTCCACCTGTAATAATTGGTAAACCATTATATAAAATTAATGAATGTATAGATTATATTATAAATGCGCTTAAAAAGAATGGTTTATATGTTAGACCTTTTACTCCACCGCATCAAAATATGATATATATATCTTGGAATCCAACTGATTTAAATATACAAAAAAGACTAAAATGATTTAAATATTTTCTATATTAATATATTATCATGGATGATAATTCAAAAATAGAATGTTTCTTAAATATATATAATAAATTAGACATAAATAAGCAAAAAAATACAATAGATTTAATTAAAAAAATTATAATAAATATTGAAACAAAATATAATAATAGAATAAAATATAGAAATTTATATAATATATCTCTTTTAAGTTTTGACATTTTACTTATGAATTATATAATAGGTTATGTATGTGATTTAGATAAAATTGTAAATTTATCATTAACATGTAAAGTTTTTTATAATGAATTAAAATATTTTTTGATAAATTCTAGATCAATAATAAATCATATTTTTAGCACTACAAATAATTGTCTTTTTACTAATTATTTTGAAAATAGTTATTATAATATATTAAATTTAAAATACTTTTTTAACACAAAAAAAATACCATTACCAAATAATATTGATAAAATTACTTACTTAAATATAAATAATACATTAATTATATATTATCATTACTTTTTTGATAATTTTTTATTCAAAACACATGTAATAGATTTTTATTTTAATTTAACAAAATTATTATATCAAGAATATAACATTAATAATGATAAATCAATAAAAGATAATTTTTTTAATATTAGTTATTTATTTTCTCTATTTAAAGGCACATATGTATGTTATAATCCTGATTATAACTATTATTATACTAATGATATATCAAATGATTTATTTTCATGCAATTTAACTAGTTATTTGTATTATAGTGATGCAAAAGTATTTAAAAACGAATTTGATATATATAAAATTTTAATATTTATAAAATATAAAAAATTCAATGATTTAATTAAATTAATTGAATCATTAGAATTAATATATTATAATTATATTCCTTATTTAAATTATAAATATTACAATAATATGATTTCAAATGTTAAAGTTTTATTAGAATCAAATACTTATAATAAATTTATAAAAATAACATTTTTATCTTTTTATCTTGAATATTTTAATAATATATTACATATTGTTTCGGATGATTATTATGAAAATATATTAGATGATATAAAAGAGGTTACTATAGATATTTCTAATTATTATTTTAATCTAAAAGAATTAAGACCAAGATATTTTCAAACATATATTGAAGAAAGATATTTTAATTTATTATCTAATCTAACAAATAAGTTACAAATAGATGTTGATATTTTTTAAAATAAAAAAGTAACTTTATATTTACTTTTTTATTTTTTTATTTTTTTTATTTTTTAAATTCCTAGTTTCTTGCGGATTGTTTTGGCATCCTGTTTTAAACTTTCAATTTCATTTTCATCATAAAACTCCATATATCTTTGATTACAACTGCTACAAATACGAACATTTTTCAATATCAAATAAGAGTCTTCATTAATTGGATAGCAAAACTTATTATACTTACCGCCACTATATGGTTTAAGAAATTTGTTTTTCGTTGTTTCTTTTTCTTTGGAATTACAAGGACCTACACAAAACTTTGTGCAAGACACATCAACAACAATGTTATTGTCATTATAAGACATTATTGTAAAACTTATCTAACTTTTTTGACTTTGATTCGGTTTTCGCAACAAATTATAATGTGTTCTCTTTCGCTTGTTAGTTGCTAACTGGCAACTAATCAGGACGCTGTGCGTGATTTTAGTTATAGTAAAACTAAATCATTTTTTTTTACTTTTGTCATTTTTTTGTACTATTTTATAAGTGAAAATGTACAAAAAAATGACAAAAGTAAAAAAAAATGATAGAAAAAGTTTAAATAATAATTAACACACAACGAGTGATGACTACAACTGAGCGTATTCTTACTACTTTTACCTCCAAGGTTGAGATGGAGAAAGAATATACTAGGAGTGAGTTGGGAAAGATGCTAACTGAAGTATTCAAGGAGATTCGGGAGGGTTCGAAGGGTGAGAAGAAGACGAGGAAGAAGGCAAAGAAGGAAGAAGGAGGTGAGGAGAAGAAGAAGAGGGAACCAACAAAATACAACTTGTATGTTCGTGAGACGATGCCGGTAGTGAAGGAGAAGAATCCTGAGATGTCTCGTCAGGATTTGATGAGGGAGGTGGGAAGGATGTGGAAAGAGACGAAAGAGGCAGATGAGGGAAAGAAAGAGTAAATAAGAAGTAAAAAAGATAAAAAGATAGTTAGATTAGTGTGAACTATTTTTTTATTTAAAAATAAATAAATATATTATTTTTATAAATATTTATATTTTTTAAACTTGTAAAAAGATATAAAATAATGACAAAATATTATATACAATGAGTACTTTAAACGAATATTACAAAAATTTAAATATTCATACATTTGAAGGTCATTCACAAGAATGTAAACCAGAAACAGAATTTTTAAAAAATATTGTAGATAATCCTGATATAATTAATATAATGGAAATTGGTTTTAACGCAGGACATTCAGCAGAAACATTTTTATCTTCAAATAAAAATATTAATTTAACTAGTTTTGATATTGGTGAAAAAGATTACTTAAAACATGGTAAAGAATATATAGATAAAACATATCCTAAAAGACACAAAATTATAATTGGTGATAGTTTAATAACAGTTCCAGAATTTTCTAAAAATAATGATCAAAAATTTGATATTATATTTATTGATGGTGGTCATGAATATAATGTTGCGCATGGTGATATTTTAAATTGTAAAAACTTAGCACATGGAAAAACAATTGTAATTCTAGATGATACTATAGATGATATAAATTTAATGAATGTTTGGAATGTAGGTCCCACAAAGGCATGGAATAAAACTAAAGAAAGTAATATTATTAAACAGATAGGTTCTTTAGATTTTAGTCATGGTAGAGGATTAAGTTGGGGGAATTATCTTTTTTAATATATAAAAAAATGATTTTATTAATATTTAAATTATTAAAATGATTAATGTTTATATTGATGGAGCATGTGCAAATAATGGTAAAAAAAATGCTATAAGTGGTTACGGTGTTTATTTTGCAGATGATGATTCAAGAAATGAATCAAAAAAAATAGAAGGAGAGAAACATACAAATAATATTGCTGAATTAACAGCTTTTATTAGATGTTTAGAAATTTTAAAAGACAATATTGAAAATAATGAACAAATTAATATATATACAGATTCAGAATATGTTATAAAATGCGCAAGTAGTTATGGTGAAAAATTATATAGAAATAATTGGAAAACATCAAATGATAAAATACCACCCAATTTAGAATTACTTAAAAGAGCTTATGAATTATATAAAAATGTATATAATATCAAATTAAATCATGTATATGCACATACAAATAAGGAAGATAAACATTCAATTGGTAATAAAATGGCAGATAAATTAGCTAATTTAGCATTGGGAATAGAAAAATGTCCTTATGAAAAAACTTTTATTACTATTTCATATAGTAATAAAGATGAAGCAAAAAAGTTGGGTGCAAAATGGGATTTGAAGAAAAAATCATGGTATTATGATGACAAAATTACAGAGGAAAATAAAGAGAAATTGAATTTATTAGAAAAAAATAAAGTAAATGAATCAGTAATAGATATTAATAAAAATTATATTAATATTTCATTTTCTAAAAAAAATTTAGCAAAAACTTATGGTGCAAGATGGGATTCGACAGTTAAAAAATGGTATTATTTAGATTCTTTAGATGAAGAAAATATTATTAAATTAAAAAATTTAATTTAATATCTTTCGATTTTACCATCAACACTTTCTATTAATGCGTATTGATTGAACATTATCATTAAATGATGACCATTCGCCTTCTAAATTAAAATATGAATGTCCTCCTGTTGACCATGCACTAACGCAGTTTCCCCCATAATTTGCTTTATCATATATTGCCATACTTTTTCCAGGAGGAATCAAAAATGATGAAGCAACAGCATTCCAACCGTGAAAATTGCCAGAAATATCACCAGAAATTTTGCTACACCCCCCTTCAAGATTGTAATGATAGTATTGATAAAAATTATTATCCCAATTACAACCAGTTTTGTAACTATTTACTATTTTACCACATGAACAATTATGACACTCTTTAGTATTCGTAGAACCTCCGCAACTACCTGTATAATAT
>TARA_B110000003_G_scaffold65589_1_pt1 | contig 12926 bp, 9 predicted proteins | sample TARA_B110000003 | Tara Oceans TARA_B110000003 (sample SAMEA4396424) | marine metagenome | biome: Westerlies Biome; feature: [SRF] surface water layer (ENVO:00010504); material: water (ENVO:00002006), including particulate matter (ENVO:01000060) such as... | depth 5 m
ATTCTCAGGGATTATGTTTTATAGGAAAAGTTAGATTACCTGATTTTTTGCAACAACAACTAAAGCCTAAGGAGGGGCAAATTATCGAAATTCCAGAGAATTTTGAATCCTATTCAATTAATGAACCAACGTTTAAATCTTTGAAAGAGGAATTAGCCTTTAGAGCTATGAAAATCAAATATGTTTGTTCAGATGGAACTGTAGTTGGTACGCATCAAGGGGCACATTATTTTACAAAAGGTCAACGCAAAGGCTTAGCTATTGGCGGTACTCCTGAACCTCTTTTTGTGATAGACACTGATGTAGTAGATAATATTATCTATACTGGTCAGGGTAAAGATCACCCTGGGCTATATAAATCTGTTCTTTTACTTAAATCATCAGATATCCATTGGGTTCGTCCTGATTTAAAAATTGAATTAGAAGAGTCCTTAAAAGTAATGGCTCGGATTCGTTACAGACAAAAATTAGAAAGTGCATTCTTACATTCTACTTCAGATGGGATATATGTTGCTTTTGATTCGCCACAGTCAGCCATTACAGAAGGTCAATTTGTTGCTTGGTATTTAGAAGATGAATTAATTGGTTCTGGAGTTATTTCATAGTTTATAATGTTATATTTTTATAACTCAAGTTTTTTTACGTCATGCAAAACACTGTTACCAAGCTTTTTAATATTCAGTACCCGATTGTTCAAGCCGGCATGGTATGGAATAGTGGCTGGAAATTAGCTTCTGCTTCTAGTAACGCAGGTATATTAGGCTTGATTGGAGCTGGATCAATGTACCCTGATGTACTAAGAACTCATATACGTAAATGTAAAATTGCTACAAACAAACCTTTTGGAGTTAATGTTCCACTTTCATATCCTAATATTGAAAATTTGATGCAAATAATCGTTGATGAGGGAGTCAAAATTGTGTTTACTTCTGCTGGTAATCCGTCAACATGGACAAATTGGCTAAAGGAAAGAGATGTCAAAGTTGTCCATGTAGTGAGTAGTTTAATACATGCATTAAAGTCTGAGTTTTCTGGTGTGGATGCAATCGTTGCAGAGGGTTTTGAAGCTGGAGGTCATAACGGTCATGATGAGACTACAACATTAACGCTGGTTCCAATGATTCGTGCTAAAATAAAAATTCCTCTGATCGCTGCAGGCGGCATCGCTACTGGAAGTGGAATGATGGCTGCATTTGCTTTGGGAGCAGATGGAGTTCAAATCGGTAGCCGCTTTGTAGCAAGTATAGAGTCCTCTGCTCATATAGCTTTTAAAAAGGCAGTACTTTTAGCTAAGGAAGGCGATACAATATTAACCCTAAAGGAATTATCACCAGTTCGTCTTTTAAAAAATAAATTTTATGAGGACATAAACCGTTTATATGCTAATACTTACTCTAAAAAGGAATTAAAAATTCTATTAGGTAGAGCACGTGCTAAGCGCGGTATGTTTGAAGGAGATTTAGAAGAAGGTGAATTAGAAATTGGACAAATTTCTAGTATAATTAACGATATTTCGTCTGTTTCTGAAATTGTGAATTCAATCTTAATAGAGTTTAATACTTGTAAATCACGTATATCAGTAATTAACATAAATCCTAGAAATGACAAATAGAAATAAACAATTAAAAGCATTTGATCGCTTGTTAACAATCATGGATGAGCTTCGTGAACAGTGTCCATGGGATCAAAAGCAAACTATGGAAACGCTTCGTACGTTAACAATTGAAGAGACTTATGAACTAGGTGATGCCATTTTAAATGCAGATTTAAATGAAGTTAAAGGCGAGTTAGGCGATCTATTTCTTCATATAGTGTTTTATTCTAAAATTGCCAGTGAAACTAATGATTTTGACATCGCAGACGTAATAAATACGATTTGTGAAAAATTGATTCACCGGCATCCGCACGTTTATAGTAATCTAATAATTAAAGACGAAACCGAAGTTAAACAGAACTGGGAAAGTTTAAAACTTAAAGAGGGCAATAAAAGCGTTCTACAAGGAGTTCCTCAAAGTCTTCCTGCACTTGTAAAAGCAAGTAGAATACAAGAAAAGGTAGCTGGAGTTGGATTTGATTGGAAACACACTGATCAAGTGTGGAATAAAATAGAAGAGGAGATAAAAGAATTTAAGCAAGAAATATTAAATATGAATCAGGAATCTATTGAAGATGAATTTGGAGACGTTTTATTTTCACTAATAAATTACGCACGGTTTATTAATGTAAATCCAGAAAATGCCCTAGAACGCACAAACAAAAAATTTATTAAACGTTTTCAACACCTTGAAAAAAAAGCAAATGAAAATAAAATACAGCTTTCCGAAATGACATTGGCCGAAATGGAAATTTATTGGGATGAGGCTAAAAAATTATAAATATCTAGTTTATTAGTTTTTTTATTTTTGAATATTTTATCTCCCAATCTTTCAGAGCTGCTTTTTGTTTAAAAATATTTTTATGTACCTCTTTTACAAGAGGGTTGTCGTCATCAACATTAGAGAAGAACTGTAGGTTATTTTCAAGTTGATTTATTTCACTTTTTATTTCGTCAATTTTCTTTCTTACAAAAATTACTTCATTGTTTAACAAACGAGAATCTTTAGAAATTATTTCGAGTTTTTGATTGTATTTTAAATTATTTAATTCCTCTTTGTCTAGGCCTATTTCTGAATAAAATTTATCAAGAGTTTTATAGAAACTACCATCAATAAAACGTTTATTCTGTGCTACATTTCCAATTTTATTCCAATCAATAGATATTTGATTTAATATTTTCAAGTTAGCATCTTTATTATCGCTTGGTGTAAATGAAGTTAATTCGTCAAGTAAACTACTTTTTTGTTCAAAAGACTTTATTTCTGCTTCAGAACCATTATTTTTTTGTGCGTGATATCGGTCAAAAAATAAATTACATGCACCTTTAAATCTTTTCCATAGTTTATCGCTGTCTTTTCTTGGAACATGTCCAATTTTTTTCCATCTATTTTGGATATCTTTCATCAAAACTAGAGTTGTCTGTATATCTAAACTATCTTTATTTTGTTCAGCGATTTCCACTAGTTCTAGCTTTTTGAGATAATTTTCTGATTGCTTTTTTTTTAAAGTTTTGTAGTAAGTATTCTTATTTTTATTAAAAGTTCTTACTGCGCTTTTAAAAGCTGTCCATGTTTTTTCATTTTCTTTTGAAGGGACTTTACCCGCTTTAAAAAATGAATTCCTTAAAAGTTCATTTTTTTTTATTTTTACTTGCCAATCTTTGTGAGCTAGGGTTGGTTTTTCCAAGAGAGCTCTAATTTCACTAATAATATTATTTTTGACAATCAGATTTTCTTTGTACGATTCTTCGAGCTGTCCATAATAATCATGACGTTTATCATTAATTACTTTTGTAGCGGCACTAAATCGTTCCCATAATTCATCTTTGTATTCTTTGGCAACTGGGCCTAATTCTTTTTTCCATATTTTATGTAGTGCTTGAAGTTCTCTGAATGCTCTGTTTAAGTTAGTTTCAGTTGCTAATTCTTCCGTACTTTTTATTATCTTTTGTTTTTGTTCAAGATTATGCTTGTGATCTAAATCTCTTAAATCTCTATTTAAATGTAAAAATCCATAAAAAATTTCTACATGGTGTCTATAATTGTTCCAGGTATTATTATTTTCAGTTGAAGGGATTTGTCCGGTACTCCTCCAGCGTTCTTGCAAATTTTTAAAAGTTCTGTATGAGGAATTTATATCACTTTCGGCATTAATAAGTCCTTTGATTTCTTCTATAATTTGTAGACGAATTTCAAGGTTTTGCTGTAGTTGTTTAGATCTATCTTTTTGAAAGGATTTCTGCCTTTCCCTAAAGACTTTTGATAAATCATTGAACTTTTTTTTAACGGGACTTTTAAAATTAAAATCTATAGCATTACCGCCTTCAGCCAAAAATTTTTCTTTTTTTTCGGCAATTAAATTAGCAAATACAGTGTTAAAACTATTTTTAATTAGATTAATATCGTCTCGAACATTTTGAGAATTTTCTTTCTCTAAAAGAGATTCAAAATGAATTACAAGATCATCTAAAGAAAACGATTCAAATTTATTTTCAGTTTCACTGTTGATAACCACTGGGCGGTTATATTCTTGTAGACCTTCAATCATTGAGTTATTTTCATCTATTTCTTGAGTGGGCTCTTCAAATGTTTTATTTTGATTAACATCTTCATTAGAAGAATTTATGTCATTTGTAATATCTGTTTTTTTGGGATTTACTTTTTGGTTATCTCCTTCTGCTTCCTGCAGGTTTTCGTGCTCTGACATTTCTTTCAATGTTTAGTTAAATACTCCTCATAAATATAACATTATACATTTAAAATACAAATTATATTAAATCTAGTTTTTCATTAAGAATTCCATATTTCCCAAGATTTTTCAGCTTGATTTATTAGCATCTCTAAGCCATTTGTCACTTTAGCTCCTTTTAATCTGCCTTTTTTGAGAAATAATGTTTCAGCTGGGTTGTATATTAGATCAAATAGCAAATGAAATTTATCGAGTCGATCATATAAAATTTCTGGATACTTTTCCATTTTAGGAAATGTTCCTAGTGGAGTACAGTTGATTATTAATTTATTGGCTTCGATTTGAGTTGAAGTTAATGTATCATACGTGTATTTGATACCTGAAGATTTTGTTCTAGAAACATATTGAAATTTTATTTTCAATTGTTTTAATACAAAAGCTACTGCTTTTGAAGCTCCTCCAGTTCCTAAAATTAGAGCTGTTTTATGATGTGGTTTTAAATACTTTATTAGACTTTCTTTGAACCCATAATGATCGGTATTGTAGCCAATTAATTTGTTATTTTCAATTTTTATTGTGTTTACAGCGCCAATTTTTTTTGCATCATTGCTAATGAAATCTAAATAGGGTAAGATAGCTTCTTTGTATGGTGTAGTTACGTTAAATCCTGAGTAAATTTTGTAATTTTCTTTAAGTTTAATAAATGAATCAATAGTTTCAAGATCGAAGTTATTATAAGAACAATCTAAGCTGTTGGTCTTAAATTTTTCATTAAAATATCTTCTAGAAAATGAATAGTCAATGTTTTTCCCAATTAATCCAAAAATTTTCATATTTATTTTTTTCGCTTTTTTCCATACAAATCAATACCAGCTATTATACTTATTCCAAAAATAATGAAAAGTATGAGTGAAAAAGTTTGAACATTAATTTCTGGTAAATAGCGTTGATAGTTTTCTATTATATATGACCCGTTAGCATCTAAGAGAATTTCTCCAAAATCATCTTTTTTAAAAATGGTTTTTTTCCATGGCCAAACCACTCCTAAAGAACCAGTGATAAACCCCATAATTAGTGCTAAAGTTATATTTTTATAGCGTTTAAGCACATATGTCAGTATATGTGAAAGGCTGATAAGTCCAATGATGGATCCTACGGTAAATACCATTAAGACTTTTAATAAATGCATGTGCTGGCTGTTTGAGGTAAAGCTAAAGTTACCAGAAAATATATGTACAAAAGTATCAAAAAGCGTATTTACAGAATCTACAAGCAGCATTACATAATTTCCAAGTAATATAAGAATAAATGAACCAGAAAATCCTGGTAATACCATTCCTGTAATACTAATAATACCACAAAAGAATACAAACCAAAGGTTATCGTTTTGTGTTGCAGGATTTAGAATACTAATACCAATCCCAACTGAAATGCCTATTAAAGCTGTGACTATGGTTTTTAAATTCCAGGACTTGTAATCATTATAAATACAAATAATAGACCCTATGATCATTCCAAAAAACATACTCCATACAAAGAGTTCATAGCGAACAATTAAATAATCAATTAGTTTCGAAATGCTAAAGTAGCTTATTATCATTCCTAAAAAAAGAAGTGATAGAAAGCGTCCGTTTATATAATGATAAAAACTTTTGTAGCGCCTTTGTAATAACATGTTTACAGATCTTGAGTTAAACCTTTGCAAGGAGTAAATAAACGTTTCATAAAAACCCATTACAAGAGCTACAATTCCACCAGAGACTCCAGGAACCTTATTTGCAGCTCCCATGATGATCCCTTTAAAGATCAATGAAAATGAGTTAAACTTTTGGTTTCTGTTTATCAACTAAGTTTTTTTTTATTACCTATCTTTTCTAAAAATAAAATGATGAAAAAGCCTATCATCATCAAGCCTATTGCCTGTGCTAATTGTGGATCTCCGTCGTAATTAAAAGGAGAGATACTTTTTTCATTTAAAGGGACTTTTAAGTTTTTAGAGTTCATTCGATAAGTTAATGCTATTTTCCATGGCCATATCTTATTTAATGATCCGATCATAAACCCCATTAGAACCGATAAGGTTATTTGGCGGTAGGATTCAAACAACCATTTTAAAAGTTTGGAAAAGGAGAGGAGTCCAACGATAGCTCCCGCACTTATAACTAATATAATTTTGATATCTCTATTTGATATTGCTTCAAGAACCGTTTCGTATACACCTAAAATAACCAAAATAAAAGCTCCTGAAATACCAGGCAATATCATTGCGCAAATCGCTAATGCTCCAGCAAAAAATAAAAATAAGTTTGAGTCTGATGTTTCAATAGGATTTAATATGGAAACAACGTAGGCAAAACTACCTCCGATAGTGATTGCTAAAAATACTTTGAGTCCTGTAAGATCCCACAAAGTAGTTTTGATTTGTTTGCTTAGATACACTATACTAGCGGATACCAAACCAAAAAAGAATGCCCATAAAAGGATAGGGTGGTGTTCAAGTAACCATTCAACTCCTTTAGCAAACGAAAAAATACTAATTAATACTCCGGACATAAGCGCAAGCAAAAACGAACCATTCAATTTCGCCCAAGTGTGTTTAACTCCTTTAGATTGTAATTCTTTAAAGATTGAACTATTAATATTATTCAAAGATTTAATGAGTTCTTCATAGATACCAGAAATAAAAGCGATTGTACCACCAGATACCCCAGGAACTACATCTGCAGCACCCATGGCCACTCCTTTTAATAAAATAACAAGATAATCAACTATAGATCTTTTCATGTCAAGTGTAATTAGTGTATCATAAATTAATTTTCTACTATTTATACTATGAGATGTAAAATTTAATATTTAGATTTTTACTTTTAATTGTTTTTGAAATTTTCAATCAATTGAAGTATAGCTTTACTGTTATAAACTTCTGGAAATAATTCCTCTAAAATAAAAACATGCTCTGAATTAATATGTAATGCAGTAAGTAAATGGGCATAACCAGCTTCCGAATTATTGAGTTTAAGACAAACTCCAGAAAGACGAAATTCTAGTTCTTCGTTATTGGGGTGATATTCCAATGCTTGACTAAAATTAAAATTTGCTGCTTCATATTCATGTAGCTTAATTAGAATATCTCCTCTTGAAAGCCATATGTTCAGCTCTATATCACCAAGTTCTAATATTTTTTTGTAGCCAAGCTCTGCTTCTTCTAATTTATTTAAACGTTCGTTTATATTTGAATATAACTTCCAATACGATGAGTTTTCGGAGTCAATTTTAATCGCTTTGTTTATGTAGTACAGAGCTTTCGAATATTTTTTTTTAGAGTAAAATAATCTAGTGATTCTCATCCATCCTTCATCCAAAGCAGGATCTTCTTCAACTGATTTTAGGTAATGTTTAAGTGCCAATTCCAGTTTATCGAGTCTCTCAAAGCAATAACCAATCTTTATTAACGCAAAAGGATTTGAATTTTCTATGGCTAATGTAATTTTATAATTTTCTATAGCTTCTTCAAAACGATTTAAATTCTCTAATACTTTTGCTTTCTCAAGGTAGGCACCAACAAAAGTTTCATCAGAAATAATAGCGAAATCAAAGGCCGTTACTGCTTTTAACATCTCATTGGTCTTATTGTATTGTTTCCCTAATTGGTGCCATGCGACTTCACAGTAAGGGTTTTTTTCCAGATAATTTGTTAGATAACTAATTGCACCACTCGTGTCATCCAAAAAGTCAAAACAATAAATAATATTATAAAGTGCTGAATAGTCCTCTATGTTTAATTCCAAACATTTTATAAAATTAAGCTTGGCTTCTTGAAAATTATCTAAAAACAAATACTCCATTCCAATTAATGAATATAAATCTGCACAATCATCTGAAATTTCAACAGCACTTTTGAAAATTTCGATCGCTTTTTGATGCTGATCTTTTTTTGAATAAATGTTTGCTTTTTGGATGTAAAGCTCTTCATTATTAGGCTCAATTTCAAACAGGGGTGACAATAGCTTATCCGCTTCATTTAATTTATTCTCAAAAATCAATATTTCAACTTGAAATAATTTAAGGTTTAAACAAGTTGGGTGTTGACTCAGTCCAAGTTTAATAGCTTTTTTTGCAAGGGAAACTTTGCCGTTTTCAAGGTAGTGGTGGATAATATTTTCAAACTCATTGGAATCAAAAAAATATACGCTATTAGTTTTCATCATGGATTCAAACTTTTTAACTGAAACGTACTGATTTTCTTCTGAATGATTTAACTCCATGAGCGAATTTTAATATCATTAAAAATAAAAGTATAATAACACCAAACGGTTACATTATTTTAATTTTTTCAACAAAATAATTAACATTAACCATCTAGATTGAATTCAAAACTTTTATAATAATATCACAACCAAGTAATAATTCTTTTTTAGTTATTGTTAATGGGGGAGAAATACGGATTGCTTTTGGTTCAAATAGAAGCCAAAATAATATTAGACCTTTTTCCTTAGATTGAATTACTATTTTATTAGCTATCTCGGCTGACTCAACTATTAATGCTAGCATTAATCCTTTTCCTCTAATTTCTTTGATTAATGGATGTTGAAGTTCTTTTCTAATTAAATTTTCTTTATGAAGAGTATCCATAATTATGCTACTATTTGTTACTTCTTTGAGAGTTGCTAAGGCAGCTGCTGCTATTACGGGGTGTCCGCCAAAGGTAGTTATATGACCTAGTTTAGGTTGATTAGATAAACTGTCCATAATTTCTTCTGAAGCTGTAAATGCTCCAATTGGCATACCACCCCCAAGTCCTTTACCAGTTATAACCACATCTGGAATACAGTTGTAATTTTCAAAACCAAACAGTTTTCCAGTTCTTCCAATTCCGGGTTGAATTTCGTCTAGTATTAGTAACGCACCAACTTCGTTACATTTTTTTTGAACCTTGGTCAAATAGCCGTTTATGGGCTGGATAAAACCAGCACCTCCTTGTATCGTTTCTAAAATTACAGCAGCTGTATTTCGGGTAATTTTTGACAAATCATTTTGATTATTAAATTCGATGAACCTCACATCGGGGATTAAAGGTCTAAAGGGTTGTTTTCTTTCTTCAAAACCCATTATACTCAAGGCTCCCATAGTATTTCCGTGATAGGCATTATTAGCTGCTATAATCTCTGATCGACCTGTAAAACGACGTGCAAGTTTTATAGCCCCATCCACTGCTTCTGTCCCTGAATTGGTTAAATACGTTTTTTCAAGTTTTTCCGGCAGATGATTAGAAAGTAATTTTGAAAGATCAACAGCAGGTGATTGAATATATTCTCCATATACCATGACATGCATATAAGAATCTAATTGTTTTTTAATAGCATTTACAACTTTTGGATGTCGATGTCCTAAACTACATGCTGATACCCCTGCTACAAAATCTAAATAACACTTTTTGTTTTGATCATAGATATATGAACCTTCAGCATAAGATATTTCCATACCCAAGGGATGAGGAGTAGTTTGTGCTTGATATTTTAAAAAATCGTTATTTATCACATTTTATTTATTATTCTTTAATAAACTCTTCGGAATTTTTCTAGCAGATTTGTTACTGTTTTTTCTAAATTTCTTGCTTTTTTTTATCGAAGATTTTGGTTGAGATTTCTCTATTCGATCCAAAAGATTTGAGTCAAAAAATTCAACCGGAGGCACATAGGCATCTAAACCTTTTATAACTTTTAAAACTAGGGGAGGGTCATCTTTAAATAAGTCAAGTTTACTTTTTGGCCGTTCAGACTCCCGCCAATTAAATCCACGAATAATTTTTTCATTTTCAGGAAATTCTAATTCAGGGTAAGTTTTTCCTCCAATTTGGTTTGATTTTTTCATCTCATCAATTGCATTATTTGTTAACCAAATTTTAATTGCTCCTGATTTTGATTTGTCTATCCCTACTAGTTCGTTAAACTCATTTCTTAAGTAGTATAGAGTTTCTGCATTTTTAACAACATCAATGGTGGATAGACTATTTTCTTGAAATAGTCCAAATAGTTTTTTTCCTGAAATTTGGTTATATCCATCTCCTAATGAGTCTTTATTTATTACAAACGCATTATTAAAAACTTTTAAAGAATCTAAATTTTCAGTTTTGACATTAGAAATTAAATGGATAGAGTCACCTGTAATTTGATTTTGAATATTCCACAACACAGGTTTTTTTTTCTTTAAAAAAACGTCTTTATTTTTACTTTTGTCAATATTTATTAGTTGAGTTAATCCAATATTTTGATTAATGTGAATGGAATCTGCTAATCCACTTAAATCCGATTTATACACTTTTGCGTTGTAGTAAGCACGTATTATTCTTTTTTTTGGTTTTCCAGTTACCATTAGTGTATCACTATGAATGAATATTGAGTCATTCTCCTGGAGGGTGATAGCTAAAGCACGTTGCGTGATATATAATGAATCTTTGTCCCTAAACACTTCTCCATAATGTCCTTTGACTATAGTGTTGTTTAGTGTGTCTGTAATTGTGATGTTGTTAGTGGCTGAAGCATAACTTTTATTTCTGTCAAAATAAATACTATCTCCTTCAACAATTCGTTCATTATAATTTATTTTTGATTTCTTTACAAAATATCCAGTGTCTTCACTGGTATTGTAGAATCCTCTTTCGCAATAAATGACACTAGTTTTACTAGTAATTGTCGTTGGACCATATAAAAACGCATAGCCAGAAACACTATAAAAATCAAGTTGATTTGATTCGATTATATATTTTGGGTTAACTAATTTTACATTTTTAACAAATTGATATTTCTTAGTTTTCATGAAGTAACGACCAATTACACTAGTTATAGTTCCAGAAGTATCTCTATCTACTTTTCCGTTATTTTCAAAGAAAGCTTCTTGTTTTGTTCGGTCAAAGAAAAGTGTATCAGTAGTTATAGTCGAGCTTGGGTCTTTTAAAATCACATCACCACTAGCAAATGCTAGTTTAGTTTTACCACTATACTCTACATATTTTGAGACCATATTTATTGTATCTCCTTGCTTAATTTTAACTTTTCCATAAGCTTCTATAAAGTCTTGTTTAGCGTCATAAATGGCTTCATCACACCACATTTCTATACCTTCATGTTTAATATGTACTTGTTTTGAATTATCTCTTGTAAGTATTGTAGCATCAGGTTTAGATTCATCAAAAGTCATAAATGGAGCAAACTGTATTTCAATCTTTCTTCGTTCTTGAGCATTCAAAGTTGTTAATGTAATAACCATCAAGATCATAAAAAAATATAAATTTTTACAATTCATTTTGTTTTTTTTTAAATATAGCTAAAATTGACTTTTTTAGAGATTATTTGAGGTTTTTTGTAAACTAAAAAAATCTATCACAAGGATAGATTTAGTTATTATCTAAAAATTGTCTGTTTTCTGTCTGGACCAACAGAAACAAGCTTTATTGGGATTTGTAATTCTTTTTCAATAAAATCAATATAAGCATTTAGCGATTTTGGTAGAGTTGATTCATTACTCATTTTTGTAAGATCTTCATCCCAACCTTCAAAATCTGTATAGATTGGACTTACATTATGTGTTTCTACATTAAATGGAAAATGATAAATTATTTCTCCTTTATGCTTGTAAGCAGTACATATTTTTAATGATTTGAAGCCTGAAAGTACATCAGCTTTCATCATCATAAGTTCAGTTACTCCATTTACTTGACAGGCATATTTTAACGCCACCAGGTCTAGCCATCCGCAACGCCTAGATCTACCTGTGGTAGCCCCAAATTCATTACCTACACGTCCCATTGTTTCACCATCGTTATCAAATAGTTCGGTAGGAAAAGGGCCTGAACCAACTCTAGTGGTGTAAGCTTTAAATATTCCATAAACTTTTCCAATAACGTTCGGAGCAATCCCTAAACCTGTACAGGCTCCAGCGGCAGTAGTGTTCGAGGATGTTACAAAAGGGTATGTACCAAAATCAACATCTAATAATGAACCTTGAGCTCCTTCTGCCAAAATAGACTTTCCAGCTCGCTGAGCTTGGTATAGGTAACCTTCAGAATCAATAAAGGTTAGAGACTTTAAAACATTTATCGCTTCAAAAAATTCAACTTCTAATTCATTTAGGTCATATTCTAAATCAACATCGTAAAAACTAACCATTGATTCATGTTTGTTTGCTAGTGCTCTATACTTTTCTTTCCAACTATCCAATTCTAGGTCTCCAACTCTTATGCCATTACGACCTGTTTTATCCATGTATGTTGGTCCAATTCCCTTTAATGTAGATCCAATTTTCGCCTTACCTTTTGAAGCTTCAGAAGCAGCATCTAAAAGTCGATGTGTGGGTAAAATCAAATGTGCTTTTCTTGAAATAACTAATGATTTTTGGTAGTCAACTTTATGAAGTGATAATTTGTCTAATTCTTTCTTAAAAATGACCGGATCTATAACAACTCCATTTCCAACTAGGTTTATAGCTTCTTTATGAAATATTCCTGAAGGGATAGTATGTAGAACATGCTTCGTCCCGTTAAAAACCAGGGTATGACCAGCATTTGGTCCTCCTTGAAATCGTGCAATAATGTTATACTTTGATGTTAATACGTCTACAATTTTTCCTTTTCCTTCGTCACCCCA
>TARA_B110000003_G_scaffold178039_1_pt1 | contig 12923 bp, 8 predicted proteins | sample TARA_B110000003 | Tara Oceans TARA_B110000003 (sample SAMEA4396424) | marine metagenome | biome: Westerlies Biome; feature: [SRF] surface water layer (ENVO:00010504); material: water (ENVO:00002006), including particulate matter (ENVO:01000060) such as... | depth 5 m
GGTCTCTCGCTAACGGCAGACGCCTGTGCACCAATGTCCCAAGACCTGAGCGGGCTGAGCTCGCAACTGAAAGCAGACGACTACGGCGGCACTGCTTCGAGCGACGGTCTTATGCGCTTTCGCTCGCAAGGAGAAGAGGGCTTTGCGCCAAGCTGTGGCTGCAAGGCCGGCTTCTCGAACACACGATACAGCGACTACAACCAGCCGTGGCAGCTGCAGGCTGGATGCTCTGCACCGGAAGGCGACAGGACAGGAACGATGATCGACTACAGACGGTGCTTTGGGCAGGGCTCCTGCTCCGACTACGACGACCCAACTTCGGACACGGGCGAGAAAATGCTCTGTGCCGGCTTTGACATCATCTCTACCTCCTACGACAAGGTGTGCTTGACGAAGGACGGGACCCCCTACACGACCGAGTGCAACCGACCCTTCGGTGGCTGCCAGTTCAAGCAACGGAATGCTCTGAACATCGATGCCACAGAGGTAGAGTGTGGATCGCCGCGGGACCCCTCACAGACGCTAGCAGGAATGGCACAAGAATGGGTGTCCCCGCACAACCCGAACTTTGTCATCTCCGCCGACCAACCACGGACACAGTACGTCGGGGACGACCCGACCCTCGGGGTGGTCTATTTGGGTGGAATTCCAAAGGACAGGGCACGCTCGAACTTCAACTTCCTGACGACCGGTTGCCACGCCTGCACAAATGGACGTTTTCAGGACGACACCAACGCGGCCGAATGCAGAGGGTGCCCCGACGGGTTCTACAACATTGACAACCGCAACCCATGGCGAATTCCACCCATTGCCGACGAGCTCGGTAATTTGCCACAGAATCGATGGAAGCTGACGGAGCCAGTGTTCGAGTACGAGTGGTGGCGCATCAAAGGCTACCCGACGGCAAACGTAGACCTGTGGCACGAGGTAGACGAGTGGCAGACGCAAGGCCCGCTGCTCCCCTACTACAAGGACGGCAGCGGGCACTGGAAGTACGATTCGCTCCGTTCGCTGAGGCCGAGCCTTGACCCCGGCTGGGTCGAGGGAAAGCAGGTCCAGACCGACTGCGAGCCGTGCCCAGACAACTGGGCCAGCATCCCGTTGACACAGAACAACTCCAAAGACGGAGATCCTCGCTACGGTTACCCTGCTCTTCCGGCCAGATCGACGGGGGGCAACCGCAACTGTCTTATCTGCCCGCCCGGCTACGACACTGGAGACGCCGATCACATCAGCGGTGGTGCCACCCCTGCGACTGGCGGCCTGCAAGAGTGCCCGGTCCAGTTTCCCTTTGCCTTCTCGACGAAGGAGAAGGGGCCCTACTACGGTTCCCACTGCTGCAACGAAAAGGTCGACAGCATTGGCGATGCCTTCTCCTACGCCTACTTCTACGACACGGCAGAGGAGGCTTGCCCCTCTGGCTCGTGCATTCTTGCAAGAAGGGACCTTGTATGCCTTCGCGGAACCTACGGCACGGCAGAGGGTGCAGGCCTGACAGAGAGGCAGGCGGTGCAGTCGAACAATGTAGAATTCTGCAAAGCCGTCGCCTCAAGGCTCTGCAAAGCCGGCATGGGCGGAGTCCTCTACGAACCGCTCGAGGCGGCCTACGACGACTGTCGCTGCCTCGGCCAAGTGACCAAGGAACAGCTTCCACAGAACGATACGGGAAAATTGAGCTGTTTTCCACGACGGCAGTGGGTCGACAAGGGCGCCTGTCGGTTCACAAAATTCGTCGGCAAGACCTTTTCCTTTCATGCGGAAGGGCTGGAGAAGGACATTCACTACCCGCTTCACCTGACGGAGACGAGCAGGGCATCGGCGCAGTACGAACTTGACAGCAGCACGCCCTTGGTCTACCGCCTTAAAGAGACCTTGTCCTACAAAGAACAGTGCGAGGCCCTTGCAAGCGCGGAGGCAAATGTTCACCGCTTCAGCGTCGACGAAGTTGGCGGAGAGTGCAAACTTGTCTACTACTCCGACAGCACAGAACAGCAACAATTTCAAGAACAGTCGCAAGAGTGCAAGGCAGACGACGGCTGGCACTCCTACGAGCTTAAGCTGAGCGCGCAGGACTCTGGCGGCTACACGGAGTACAAATTCACAAAAGAGTCGTGCGAGGACGATTATGCCTATCGGACGATGGAGAGGAGGGAGGCGTGGCCGGCCGTTCCAGTGAACACCACCGACCTCATGCCGTACTTTGTCGAGAAGAGGCCCTACGGAGCGGCAGTGGAGAGGATCGACAACAGCAGCCATGCCAACTTTTCGGCCGCCGCCGAAGAGTGCATGGGCTTGGTAAATTGCGTTGGCGTAGGCACCGACAGTGCCCTTGGAGTGGTAAGGGAATACTTTGCAGCAAAGCACGACGACGCCTTCGACAGCGTGATCAAGGATCAGGAAGAGCAGAGCCCCTTCCACTACCGCCTTAAGGAGATTGTCGATGTGCCCTTCGAGACAAAGGGGCACTACTACGAGTGCCAAGGCTTTGCCGACATTGCTTCGACCGCAGAGACGCGGACGATGGAGGTCAACTGCACCTACCAGCCATACAAGTGCTACTCCGAATGCCGTGCCTTTGCCGTGTCCCTGAACGCAACCGCCTTTACCTACCCAAGCTTTCCACTTGGCGAGGGAATGCCAGTGGGGACGCTCTGCAAGGCCTACCTTGGAGAGGCAGACTTTACAAGGATTGGCGAATACATGGACTTTGCCGGAGAGCACGAAATTCTACAGAAGAGTGCATGCCTTCAACGAAAGAACAAGTTCGGCGGTGGCTACGTCGAGTGCGACTCCGTCTATGGCGCAGGCCTCGACAGCCAGAACGGTTTCTACTGTGCCGACTACGACTACCGCATGCACCCAGAAGACTACAATTCTGGCGATCACAGCCTTGTTGGTATGGAATCGCTTCACAAGACCTGTCTGGTACAGAAGCTCTCGCGCACTGGCATATGCGAAACAGAGTCTGAATTCGGTACCTGTACCTCCTATAATATTCACGGCGAGTGCCAGACGTACAATTACCTCGGGGAGAGAGTGAGAAGGAACGAGGACATTACGGTGACCGAGCAGGACCAGCGCGGCCTCTGTGTCCAAGAGGACAGCCTTGGCACCTGTACGGAGGACTCGCGGCACGGATCGTGCGATGAACAGCCACCCTACCGCATGGGCGTCAAGCACGAGAATCCAATCGGGGACTGTTCCGGCGAAGCAAAGAGGATTACAGAGTGTGAAGGAGAATGGAAAGCGAACGCTACAGTAATCGAAGGAAACTTTAATACGGAGAACAAATACAAAGGACCGTTCACGGAACAACACACGAGTGCCGTGCTGCTAAAGACCGTGGCCTTTCTTCACGAAGACTCGCTGCACCACTGCGAAAGGGCATGCTCGACGCTCGAAGGATGCACTGCCTACGCCGTCAGCAACGAGCCGCTAGAGACCCACGAGGAGGCACCGCTTCTGGTTGCGAAGAGGAGAGACTGTGCGCTCTATGGGAACGTCTCTGGGATCGGTTCGTTTCCGGAGCTATCACTATCGGTAGCACTTCGGAACGACACCGCGTGGCTGTGGTTCTACGGGGCAAGGGCCTACAGCGGTAGGGCACAGTCGAGCGACAGCCTCGTCGTCTTTCGAACGGTCGAAGACACCTTTGGGGAAGGCTGCGCTGCCCTCTGCGACGGCATCGACGCCTGCCTTGCCTACGCCTACAATGCTACGAAACACTGCGAACTACTATCGGAACGACCGAGCCTCGAAAGCCTCTACGTGGAAGCGGCAGAGGGCGTCGTAGTCTCCGTTGCTACGAGACACCCAGAGACCTATGCAAGCTTTGCGGAGGCCTACGCAGCCTGTGAGCTACGACATCAGGCACACAATCCACTGACAACTGCGAGCGCGGACGCATGCCTTGGCATTGAGCTTAGTGGTGGTTCCTACAAATTGATCCAGAGCGTTCATCGCGGCGGGGACAGTGCAATTGCGGACCAGAAGAGTTTTAATGAGACCCTGCCGGCCTGCTACGACAGCCACACGGCTGCAGACGTGGCCGCCTGCAGCGCCATTGCCGACACTGTGCCGTACTCGCCGCGCTACCCAGAAGAAGAGCCGCGATACGCAAGCATCGACTACTTTTCCTTCTCGGCTCCGACGGATTGCCGTGTCATGAGGGCAGGCTACAGCCTTGCCACCTGCCCGCTTGTCCCCGTAAGTGGGCACGTTGCCTACGAGAAGCTCTCAGACGACAGCCTGCCGCGCTACGAGACGGGAAGCTCCGTGTGGACGAACCAACGCGATGCCGGTGTTCTCGACGTGTCCCCCATAAGGGAAGCCTTTGATGACTACCACGGTGTACTCGGCGAGTGTTCTCGTCAAATTGGCACGGGGATGGAGACGCCGATGGAGTGCATAGGGGCTGCCGTGGACTACCCGAACGACGCGAAGATACTCGAGGGTCGCTTTATCAACGACACGGACGTTGTCTGTGAGATGGAGAACGATCGCGGCACGATGCTCACGGAGAACCGGCTGGGCAGCTGTCGGGCGACATCCGACTATGGCGACTGCTACCGAGAGACGCAGCACGGTGTTTGCACAAAGCACACCGGCAAAGGGCAGTGCCTCGAGTTCAGCACCTGCCAGAACAGCGTTCTGGGGTCGGTGGCAAAGGGTGTCTGCGCCTACAAGAACCGCTACGGGGACTGCGAGTACGAGACGCAGTTGGGCACTTGCGAGTTAAAATCAAAGCTTGGTACATGCTCCTACGAAGACCGTGGTGGCACGTGCGCCTACGAAAACCCCGACGGCAAGTGCGTTCGCGAAAAGACCAACTACTCGGTCAGCGTCTACTTGGAGTCTGTGGATACTGGTGAACACATTCAGTTGATGCCGACGCAGGCCACGGGGACGCTGCCAAAGGGCTTGTTCTTCCTCGATAAACACATCAACAGTCCTAGTAATGTGTACATGGGTAGTAGCTATTCAACCGTAGAACTATGTGCTTCTGCATGTTCAGGCTACGACTATTTCGCGTCTTCAAATGGACATTGTACTTGTTTGCCTACTTTGGATGGAAAAGATATGGTCATCGACGCAGGGAACGGAGCCATTTACAAGAATGTCGTCGACAGCGCGGACGAACAGTTTCAAATCGACAACATAAAACATGACGATTTGCCCATCGCGTCGTTCAAAGCCAATTACGTTCCTTATGATGCCCTGTTTTCTGGTATTAGCGTCCCCTATGGCATTACACTGGAGGACGCCTGCTTGGCAGATGAAAATTGCAAGGGCATTACTCCAGAGACCAACACAATGGGTTATGCCTCGGAGGCATCGGTGGCCAATAGCTACCCACAAGCAAAACGAATGGAACGCCAACACCTCGAAGTGTACAACACGGGAAATTTTATGGCATACTACACCGACAGTGTTCACGATGTGCAAATGCGCAATAATCCAATCGATAGTAGTTACAATTCAATGCATTTTTATGTAAACAATGGCGATTTTGAGGCCTGCAAAGGACTTTGCGAAACCTATGCTATGAACTATGATGATGTAGCACAAGGTTCTAGTTCTTATCCAACACGATGGTTTCATCACACAATTTTTGCTTATTTAAGTTGGAACTGTTATTGCCAACCAGAGACCTCCAATTCCCCGTTTGCTGTGGAGTGCCCAAGTGGTTCCATTATGCACTTAAATGGCGAACAGAAGCTCGGAACCTTGCAATCGTTCCGAGACCAAGAAAATGCCGGAACCTTGGCAACCCTCTGGACCAGTTTTCCAAAAACTGTTCCAGACTTCCCAGTGAACCACCAGAGTGGAATTTGGGACGTCGTATGTGAGGGCTGCCCGATGGGAACATATGCCTATGCATTGACCTCCGGTGTTAGCTGTCACTACACGTTCTCGAGCAGTTGTCAGAAGACAGCCTGTGCGCCCTGCCCCGACGGCTACTACAACGATCAGATCGGCCAGACAGAGTGCACGAAGAAGTGCCCTGCCGGTCGGTTCTACTCCGACGCAACGAGAAAGGCCAACACGGCTTTATGGGGACAGGTTGAGTGCACAAACTGCGCGGCTGGAGAGTACCAGAACGAAGAAGGCAAAGGTGCGTGCAAGACATGCTCTGCGGGACAGTACCAAGACACGACGGGCAACAGTGCGTGCACGGCGTGTGCTGCTGGAAAGTATTCGACCGCCTCGAACAGGGCCTCGTGCACAACTTGTAACGCAGGGTCCATCACTAATACAGGGGCAGGCACGGGAGCCACCAGTTGCACGGCGTGTGCTGCTGGAAAGTATTCGACCGCTTCGAATGTGGCATCATGCTCAAATTGTGGCGCAGGTCTATTTTCTAGCGCCACTGGTGCGTCATCTCCTAGCACTTGCACAGGTTGTGCAGCTGGTCGATATTCTTCCTCAACAGGAGCCACGTCATGCACAACAACTTGTAACGCAGGGTCTATCACTGGAAGGACGGGTACTGGAGCCACGACTTGCACGGCGTGTGCTGCTGGAAAGTATTCGACCGCTTCGAATGTGGCATCATGCTCAAGCTGTGGCGCTGGTCTTTATTCTACTGCTACCGGTGCGTCATCTTCTAGCACCTGCACGGCCTGTGGCGCTGGTCGGTATGCATCGTCTAGCAGCGCTTGCACGAGGTGCCCCGAAGGACGCTATTCTAGCGCGACGGGTGTGTCATCCTCTAGCAGTTGCACGGCCTGTGCGGCTGGGAAGACGGGCGACTATTTTGAGATGTCAGTGTCTGGATCCCCAAATTTGGTCGTCACGGACCCACAGTGTGCCACCCTCAGTGGTGCGCATGGCATGGGGTGGAGCGATTATGATTCTGATTCATCCTCTTGGCCAAAGGGTTGTTTTCTGTTTACCAACAATAATTTCTATTACAACCGTCACACAGGGACCACACCCTCCTGTAGCGAAACTTACCCATGCGCGATGAGTTTGGAAAGTGACCCTACCAATGAAAATTACTGCCTTAGATGCCAAAAGGGGAAATATTCTTCGTCTGCGGCAACAGGGTGCACTTGGTGTCCTAGCGGAAAAGACACTCAGCAATTACAAGGTCAAGGTGAATGCACAACTTGCGGCCATAACAAGCACAAGTGGAGAGCAGAAATGGAAATGTGCATGAGCACTTCATACTACCTGTGTGAAGATATACCATGTGCCATACACACAACTCGTAGATGTGAGATGCCTGTTCTATACAATTATTATACAATTCGGCATTACCTTGGTTCTAGGTGGATGTGGTCCAGCTATGATTCAAGAAAGACAATGGCTGTATCCAATAACTGGTTTGGTGGGAACGATAACCTAGATCACTGGCATCTAAAGGCTCTACAGTGTGCACACTTTTTAATAGGCAAAGGCACTATAGACAATGATTCGTATATGAGCGGCAAAGAGTGGATGTACATCACTGTTTGGGATGCTTATGACGCTGGTGAGAATGGGAATAATTGGATTTCCTGTGAAATGTATAGTGAAGCCCAACACGCCGAAGGCTACTCGAGCACGCGGGCATATTATTTCTTGGACAGCAGAACTTTTGACCCCCCCGATAACGGTGTACATTACCCTACGAGATTCCATTGTGGTCTAGATTGGTAAAAATCACAAAACGATATTTTTCTAAAAAAACAAAAATGTAGTATAATTATTTTTACTCTTACAGTTCGGGTGGTCCTTTGGGTGGCATAAACACTGGAAACCCTTCACGGGCTACTGCAAACGACAACTCTGAAGTACCAATGTCAATTGATGCTGTCGGGACTCTGAAAGTGTGCCTCAGTTCTATTTCTCTGTCAAGAAATGTTCGATCAAATAGATGATCCTTCATTTCAACATAAGCGTGTGCGTTTAACAGCTCTTGCACACTGTCTTTGGTTATGTCGTCGGGCAGTTGACAGAAGAAAAAGAGTTTTTTGTGGTCTTCAGATGGGGCGCCCAGTCCACAGTTCTGCATCAGGTCTTGGAGCTCGTTCATGGTGGCAGAGCATTGGGCGAGGAAGAGAGAGCAGAGGAGAAGTCGTTTCATCATATTTACTTGCGCGCGTTTTGGTTCGTATATAAAGGACTGTAAAGTATATATAAATCTATATTGAAATGTCTTCCCTTCGACTCTGTGGCCTCTCCGTCCGCACATGGAACCTTATCACCTCGCTTCTACACCTTGGCAATGCCGTCGCCATCGTCGCCCTCCGCTACGCAAACGATCGCGACCTTCTCTATGAGATCAAACAGTCCTACCCCGACTGGTCGCGAGACACCTCCAGCGACGCCATCATCGAGGGGGACGAGTTCTCGATAAGCAAGAAAGAGATCACCGCGCACAGCCTTTCGCTGACATGGCTCATTGCCATATTCTTCTTCCTCTCGTTTGCCTTTCAGATGGTCGCATACTTTCCCCAGCTCTACGCCTACGAAGACCTCTTGCGAAAAGGGAGGCACCCGCTGCGCTTCATTGAGTACTCGCTAAGCTCCCCGCTCATGCTCGTCGCGATCGCCCTACTCTGCGGCATCTTTGAACAGTATGCGCTCATCGGGATATGCCTTGCGATGTTCTCCTGCAACATCCTAGGCCTGCTTGCCGAGCACCTTGCGTCGATGAAGCCGAAGGAGAAGGTGGACGAGGAGGACCGCCTCTTGCGAACCGTCGACAAGGCACAGAGCGAGCACCTGACGGTCATGTGGATCGCGCACGTGGCAGGCTGGGTGTGCGTCGTCGGCGCGTGGCTGCCAATACTGCTTGCCTTCTCCGTCGGAAACAGCGAGGGCACAGTTGCTGCGCCAGACTTTGTCTACGGAATTATCGCGACAATGTTCATCCTCTTCAACACCTTTGGCGTCAACCAACTCCTTGAGCTGAGCGGGGTCTACGGGCACGAGACGGCGGAGCTGGTCTTCATCATGCTGTCGCTGCTGAGCAAGTCGCTGCTCGGCTGGCTGATCTTTGCGAATGTCTTGGCGCCGATGTAGTATAAAACAAGAGATTGGCACCATTCCAAAAGACAGATGATTCGCCTCTACAGTTGCCAAGGCTGCAGGAAAAAATTCCACCTCAACGGGCTCTACCAAACGCCAAAGGGGATAGTCTGTTCGACCTGTCGGGCAAGTCGCTGATAAGCTCATTATCTAACAAAGTAAGACAGCAGTGCAAAAAAGAACACACGGCATTTTTTTTCACGTGCTCTTCCCCTGAGCCAATATGCTATTTGCGGCATATGAGAGTTTCGATCTCCCGACCTCGTGTATCGATGTATGTGATGTTTGTGCTGTAAGCCGTGTTGTTAAACACATTCTTTTTTTACTATATCTATGTGCCCCCTTTTTTTTGACAAACAACAGGATATGCAATTTCCTTTCTTATTTATACAAGAAATACCCTTTTTCAATTAACCCGTGGACAAGAGCAACCCATGGCACAGTTGGTAGATTGCAAATGAGAGAAGTATAAATCCTTACTTACAAAGGTATATAATGGATTCAATCTTAATTTAGTTATAACTTGTTTTACAAAAAGTCGTCCTTGCATGTTTCGTTCCATTCATGCCTGTTCTCCTGAAAACGGCGGTGCATTTAAGGCAATTCCATCTGGGACAAGAGCCCACACAGACGAACTTGTGTCGAGGACTCTTGTTTTTTTATACGCTCTCTAGTGGCTCTTCGCCGATGGCGTCGTAGGCAACCTTTTCTACCGTAAAGTGGTCGTAGAGCTCGTCGACGACGATGGTCAGGGACAAGAGCGCAGAGATGACATTGTAGGGCATGGCGTAGTCCTTCGCAGCCTCGTAGGGCAGGAACAGAAGGAGAAGCGACAGGACAATCAGCAGGCACAGCATCGTGAACTGGACAACATGCTTTGGTGGAGTGTAGAGAAACATCAGTCCGGCGAGAGCAGTAATGCTGAGCGAGACGGTAATCTCGTAGGTGTCGAGGATGAAATCGTAGGTCCACGCCGAGCAGTGCCAGAAGCCGAAGACTGCTGCCGGATCTACACCCGCGCACTGTTCGGCAGCGAACTGTTCGTCGAAGAGAACGTGCCAGAGGCTGCTTTGGAAAATGACCAACCCGAGCGAGAGGACGATGGTCTTCCAGAACCTCGCATGCCTTCGCCAGAGGACATAGAGGTAGGCCGCGATGGCGACGAGGCCGACGATGGTGAAGAGGAGTTCGAGGCCTGCCATCGGTGGTATATAAAGCTCCCCGTCAAGGCTGTATATACCGACAAATGTTTCGCAGCCTGTTCTCACTGTGTGCCCTTCTGATGGCCGTCGGCACGGTGATCCTCCTGCACTCGGCTGCCATAATGGACGCCTGCTCTGTCAGCGAAGAGACCTTTGGCCTTGCCTACGCCAACGCTGTCGTCTGGATGGCCCTCTTCCTCTTCTTGTGCCTCCCCCTTCTGAGATCGATCGCAAAGCTGGTCTACGTCAACGCCCTGCCAGCGCTCGTCGGAACTGTCAGTGCTGTCATTGTGCTCTACGCAGCGCATGCCGTTGCAGAAGAGTGCAAGAACTCAAAGCACAACCTGCTCCTGACCTCCCTCGGGAACGTCGCCTTGGCACTCGTTCTGCTTGTCTCCGAGGTCGGCTGCCCGAGGAAGGCCGACTACGCCGAACTGAAATAGTGATATATAGGCCCTGCGCATGCATCAGGCAAAGGGCAAGATGAGCAAAGAGATCGTGCTGTGCTTCCTGCCGCTTGACAGTGAGCTCCTCGAGAGAAGCATGCTCAACTGGGCGGCCGGAAAGATTGCGCCTCGTCGACTCTACGCGGTGGCAAAGTCCAAACCGATGGTCCACGTCGAGCTGTGGTTGAAGGGAGACAACGACAGTGGTTTCGCCGCCAGCATATGCTACAACCGAACAGCGCACTACATGAAGAAGAGCTTCTCCAGAAAGTCGTGGAATTTTCGGTCCCTCTACGTCAGCGAACAACAGTTCAAGAAGCTTCAGCTCTTCCTTTCCGCGCAGAAGGGGGCCCCTTTCAACCGCATGGGCTTCTACCTCCTTGGCCTTGGCATGCGAATCAGTGGACAGTGGGCGGAGCGCTTTGGTTGGAGAAGGAGGTACTTTTGTGCCGAACTAATCATTGCCGCGCTCAAGGCTGCGGACTGCCTTCCAAAGACGAACAGCATTGCCACCGTCGCACACCCGGAAGAGCTCTACCAGTACACTTCGCTCATCAGTACGCCGACGACGATACGAGAGTACAGCAAAGACAAGGTGCGGTACTGATAGTGTTAAAAACAGGGTTCGAGAAAAGAAGTTTCTTTTTCGTTCTTCCGTGCGTGCGTGGGGGCTCTGGGTCCATGGTCCTATGGGTCCTATGGGCCGACGGTCCTATGGGTCGACGGTCCTATGGTCCCTAGTCCCCTCTGGTCTACCAGAGAAGGACCAGAAAATGTTTCCGGGAAGAAATAAGTCAATACAACTACACGATAAAAGAATTCTATCAACATCAGAGTCTTTTAACGATATCATTTTATCATCTCATTCGACCATGACGACCCTAGAAGACGTAGAGAAACTCTACGAAGCGGTCCTCGACGACGCAAACAAAGGCGACTACAGTGCCTCCATGTTCCTGAAACACTGCGACCCATACGAGTGGCTCAGCGAAGGGGAGAGGGCAAAGGCGGTCGCAAAGGCAGACGACGACGACAAGGCAGACGACGACGTGGACTTTTATGGGCAGGAGGGTGCCGGCCTGAACATAATCGAAATCTATAACGCTCGTAAAGCTTCTCCTATCGACTACGCGGAGATGCACCGAGAAGAGAAGGCCCTCCTAAAGGTCAAACAACGTGGACGAAAGAAACAGCGCAAAAAGAACCGACGCCTTCGCGAGAATCGTGACAAGGAATTACGCGAGAAAAAGAGGCTCCTTCGCAAGAAGGTGGCAGAGAAGAACGAGAAGAAGAAGCAGTCGAAGCGGGAGCGAAAACGGTTCTCCCCGATAAGCAAGGAGATAAGAATGCTAGACGAGAGCATCAAGGACGGATTTGCCTTAAAGTAAATACATCATCTATATAGGTTTTGCGTGGACAACTGTGTATCATAAAAATGCTCCTTCGCACGGTCTTTCTACTCCTTCATCTGGCCTGCATTGTCATCGCCCTTCTGCCGTACGCCGTGGAGGGTGCCGAGGCCTTCGCCGAAATTGCATGCTATACCGCAGTACTCTACCCACTTGCACTCTTTCTGGAGCGGAGACTCTTCGCACTGGCCTCGCTGCTGACGGTGTCGACACTCTGTCACATTCTCGCGACCCTCTGTCGCCTCTACCCGGACACCTGCACCAGCCCCGACACCGACTGGCAGACTCCGAAGGAAGCGCTCTTCCTCTTCAGCGTCTTCCACCTCATGAGCTTTGTCGCCGTCTCGAAGGCAGAGCTCGAGGTACTCTTCCCAGTCCTACAACTAGGAGCACTGCTTTCGGTGCAGTCAGAGACCGTTCGCGTGGCATGCCTGCTCTTGTCGATCGCCCTCTGCCTCGCTAGGGTGCTTGCCAATTTTCAAAACCACCACTCCGAAGATCTCGTGCTCTTCCTCGTCGCCGTTGGCAGCGCCGCAGTCTTCGAGATGATCGACCTGCATGCACTGTTCACCGTCTTCTTCGCCCTTAGCTTTGCAGCCTCCGTCGACGTAAAGAAGAGCGATTCGGCGCACTTCTTGGGCCTTCTCGGTGGGGATAGGTTCATGCCATTGCGAAGGGACGATATCTAGGCCCTTCGGCGAAGCACAACGGCAGCGGCAACACCAGCGCAGACAATAGCAACGCTGGCAATGGCAACATAATCGATATAGTCGTGGAAGGAGAAGGGCGTAGGGTTCTTTGGGTCGTCGTTCTTGTCGGGCATGGTTTAGGTAATTAGAGTACGAAAT
>TARA_B110000003_G_scaffold199153_1_pt1 | contig 12864 bp, 5 predicted proteins | sample TARA_B110000003 | Tara Oceans TARA_B110000003 (sample SAMEA4396424) | marine metagenome | biome: Westerlies Biome; feature: [SRF] surface water layer (ENVO:00010504); material: water (ENVO:00002006), including particulate matter (ENVO:01000060) such as... | depth 5 m
CAAGCAATTACTGTACAATCATCTCCTTCCATTGCTAATCTTGCTTCACCTAATGGCACCTTATAATATGACTCAGGAACTTCCGCTTCAGGATGCCCCTTCCAAGTAGGTACATTATGCGGATCACCATAAAATGGTCCTCTGTAACACCTTTTTGGTTCAAAGAATATAACTGGATCATTATCCTCTATAGCGCTAATCAATAATCCCTTTGAATTAAATGGCGTTGAACAGTATACTACTTTCAAGCCAGGTGTGTGAGTAAATTGTGCTTCGGGCGATTGTGAGTGGTGGTGGCCACCTCTAATTCCGCCTCCTGCGGGTGTTCTAATAGTCGCCGGGCACCAAAATTCCCCTCCTGATCGATGCCTTATTTTTGCCATTTCATTGACTATCTGATCATATGCTGGGAATATATAATCTGCAAATTGAATTTCTACTACTGGTCTTAATCCATTAATTCCCATGCCAAAAGCCGTCGCTGCAATTCCTCCTTCCGATAGAGGTGAGTCAAAAACACGGTGTTTGCCATATTTTTCTTGTAGTCCATCACAAGTTCTGAACACTCCGCCGAAATATCCTATGTCTTCTCCAAAAATAACTACGTCGTTGTCTCTCTCTAGCATATTGTCTAATGCGCTATTTACTGATTGGACCATATTCATATTTACCATCATTCATCTCTCCAGCGCTTCATTTCATCCCATTGCTCTTTTAGGTGCCAAGGAGGAGTCTCGTATACTTCAGTAAATATCGCATCTGATGAAGGATAAGGGCCGTTAGCCAAGTCTCCAAATTTCACAGCCTCTTTGTATGCATCCATTACCTCCGAATCAAGTCTTTTTTCTAATTCAAGATGTTTTTCCTCCGACCATTCACCAATATTTATCATATGCATTTTCAAACGTTCTATTGGATCTCCTCCTGGCCAAAAGTCACCCGAATCTTTTGGACGATATCTAGATGGGTCGTCGCTACTGCTATGGGCACCTGCTCGATATGTCAATACTTCAATGTGGGTTGGTCCTAATTTTTCAGCAGCCCTTTGTCTTGCCCATTTAGTTACAGAATATAGTGCCAAGAAGTCATTTCCATCTACTCTAATACTCGGAATTCCATAAGGTAATCCTCTTATTGCAAAATTTTGAATTCCGCTAGCAAAATTAGAATGCGTCGATATAGCCCATTGATTATTAACTACATTTAGAATAACTGGTGCTTTGAAAATACTAGCAAAATTAAGGGCATAATGGTAATCTCCCTCTGCACTTGCTCCATCTCCTATCCAAGTTATTGTGACTTCATCTAATTCTTTATATTTCGACGCTAGAGCTACACCTATTGCTTGACTGAATTGTGTCCCTACAGGGCTTGAAACTGAGATATAACGACCTTCCCTATAGGTGTAGTGAACGGGCATCTGCCTTCCTTTGACATTATCTTCTTCATTCCCGATGCAGTGGCAAATCATGCTAACCATATCTCTTCCTCTAACAAATTGCGCTCCTGGTTGTCTGTATGTCGGGAACAACCAGTCTTGATTTTCCAGTGCCATAGTTTGTGCAATAGCTATCGCTTCCTCTCCAAATGACCTCATGTAGAATGATAGTTTTCCAGTACGCTGCATTTTCATCATTCTTTCATCAAATATTCGAAGTCTAAGCATATGCTCTAGACCTATTTTCAGTTCTTCAGGTTTTAGATTTGGGTTCCATTCGCCTTTAGCATCATTATTATCATTTAAGACTCTGACTAGGCCAGATGCATGTTCTCTAGTATCATCGACCGAACAGTCTATTTTCAGCCTTTTCAGGTCTTCTGGAGCCCATGTCCATTTTTCAAAATCGGGACGATCTCCTGGCCGATGAGGTGCGTCAGGGATATGGAGTGTCTCCGTCTCTTTCTTCACCATGTACTCAACACCTACTCCTCACTCATATTTGTTGTCTTTCTCAAATCACAATTTTCCCATTAGGTTTAGGTGACTAACTGCAGAGCCAGTTGATTCTCTAGTTACTACAGGTTCCGCTCCTTCTGCTTCCTCATATAGTAAACCCGCACGATATGATGAACGTACTAGTGGTCCGCTAGCTACTGCTTTGAAACCAATTTCTCTAGCTTGTTTATCCCAATCTGCAAACTGTTTAGGTTCAGGAAACCTATCGATAGGAAGGTGTCTGTCACTTGGTTGAAGATATTGCCCCAGAGTTATCATATCGACACCGACAGCTTTGAGTGATTTCATTGCTTCAACAACTTCTTCATCAGTTTCTCCCAGTCCCACCATTATACTGGATTTTATTTTTAGATCCGGCCTCAATTCTTTTGCCTTTTTTAGAATTTTAATCGATTGTTCGAATGATGCTCTTGGATCTCTTACAATACTATCAAGACGTGGTACACATTCTACATTATGTGCAAACACTTTAATCGGCAACTCATCTAATAATTCAGCTAATGCTTTCAGATTACCTTCTAAGTCAGAACATAGTAACTCTAATCCAACTTCAGGGGTTCTTCTATTAATTTCTAAAAGACATTGTTTATAGTGTCCAGCGCCTCCATCTGGCAAATCATCTCTATTAACTACAGTAATCACCGCATGTGATATTTCCATGTTTTCTATAGCATCTGCTAACTCTTTGGGTTCATTAGGATCTAGCATTGGTGGTTTTTTGATAGTACCTACAGCACAAAATCTACATCCTCTAGTGCAAACTTCTCCAGCAATCATGAATGTAGCAGTTCCTCTCGCCCAACAATCATGTACATTTGGACATCTTGCTTCTTCACAAACAGTGTGTAATCCATGTTCGTGAACATTTGCTTTTGTTTTACTGAAATTTCTTTGTGCGGAGCCCGTCGGTAAACTAGTCTTGAACCACTCTGGTAGCCGTTTTCTTCTGGCTTTTTTTCTACTAAGTGCGCTTTCTCCCACATTCCCCCTACCTTCATTTACAGTCAAAATGTCACTATCAATGATAGGGAGCCGAGTGGACATTGTACTTACGAGTAGGGTAATGAAGAAAACTATTCTGATTCCACCTACCTGTCTTGCGTCTATACAAGAAGTCATATCATGATTCATGCTCGCTGGCTTATGAATCGCGGCGGTGTGATTGTTACTGGGGGTTCAAAGAGGATTGGTAGGGAGATTAGTATTGGTCTTGCTAATATCGGTTTTAAGATATTAGTTCACTATAGAAATTCGGAGGAAGAAGCTAGAGAAACAGTTAGAATAATATTGTCTAATGGCGGTTCCGCTGCAATTTGTCAGGCAGATCTCTCAGATGTTTCTAGTGCGAAAAAATTAGTTAATTCTGCGATTGAGAATTTTGGCGAAGTATCTGGACTAGTAAATAATGCATCAGTTTTTATTCATGATGATATTTCATCTATATCTACGGAATTATGGGATAATCACATGAATGTGAATGCCAAAGTTCCTGTTTTATTAATTAGTGAAATTTTCAATTCTTTAAACAAGGGTCAAAAGGCGTCAATAGTCAATATTTTAGATCAGAAACTATCTAATCCGAATCCTGATTATCTTTCTTATACAGCCTCTAAATATGTTATGCTTGGTATGACTGACTCTCTATCTAGAGGATTAGCTCCTAAAGTAAGGATTAATGCAGTGGCTCCGGGGCATACTCTTGTTAGTGATTTACAAACAAAAGAGGGTTTCTCAAGGGCGCAGTCAAGTTCGCCACTAGGTTTTGGCCCCTCTCCAGAGGATATATCCGAAGCTGTATGTTATCTGATGAAGGCTCGGGCAGTTACCGGACAAGTGATTTATGTGGATTCTGGAGAAAGGTTTCTATCGAGATCTAGAGATGTTGTTTTTGAAACAGAGTGATCCTATGACATCTCTTACTGACGCAATTGCAAATGTTTTATCTTCTTATCAGGGTGTAACTACTCTATTTTTAGAGGATATAATTAGAAGTGTCGATATTGGCATTCATGATTATGAGATTGGTAACCCTCAGCGAGTAAGGTTTGATATTTATGTTCTTATTACTGGAGTGGATGTACCAGAAAACGATATTATCGATGATGTTTTGAATTATGAATATTTATTAAACTCATTAGAAAAAGTTATCTCAAGAGGTAGGTTTTCTCTTTTAGAATCTCTTGCTAATAATTTATTGGACTTAATTTTAGAGCCAGAGTCAGTAGAAGTAGCATCTGTAATTATGACTAAACTCGATGTATTAGAAGGGGATGGAATACTAGGCTGTTCTATGACGAGAACCAAGTAATTCTGTTGGAATTATTTGAATGGTGCAGGGGGTGGGATTCGAACCCACGAAGGCCTTGCCACCGGAGCTTAAGTCCGGCCCCTTTGACCACTCGGGTACCCCTGCGGCCTTCGGGCGTGGGAACTTGGTCTTGAATCGCGCGGCTCTAAAATGTCCTGAAAACAGATGCTTGGCCGGAACTTGTGATGAGAACTCTTTAACACCCTGCGAACAGCCGACAACCGTGCAAGGGTCAAGGAATGCTCAAGGAAGCGTGAAAACGGCGCGAATTGCTCTATTCTTAGCATTGCTAATGATGGCTCCCATTTACGCCAGTCAAACCTATGATTCTGAACTTCAAGACTCTGAAAGCTCTAGTAATAGTATAGATGCTCCAATTGAACTTTACACACTATATTTGGCCTCTGCTGACTCTACCACTGATGGTGATGGATTGATTACTACTGAAATTCCAGAGTCAGGTGGCCAAGAAACAGCCAGTGCTTTAGACGAAACAATCGAATTCATCAGCCAAGAGTTATTGTCTTCAATTGAAATATTTGGTAGACCAAACCAAGGTTCTAGTTCTGGGACTTATTATTTGCCACTAGATTTATTCTTGAAAGCTGTAGGACCAAGTGGTTCTTCAGTTGATTGGACAATCAATGTAAGAGCAGGTAGCTCATCGATAGGTCAGGCTGAATGGAGTGCTGATGCTTGCAATACAGGTATAGGGAATAGTTGTAATTTTGATCATGAAGAATTTGAGGTAGATATAGGCACTAGTAGTTCATTTATGGTTTTAGAAGATGAAACTATCGAAATTACTATTTCTGCAGAAATGTCAGGTTGTGATAGTAGCGGAGGTCCATTTGGTTCGACTTGTACTGCAGAAGTTGCTTGGAACGAAATAGATGGTGAGGCAACTCGACATTCTGAAATAGAAGTCGAAACAAATGCAATTTCAAATAGCGTAGTTGTTTTACAAAGAGACGGAGATGAGATATCAGAAGGTCCTGAACTGGAATGGTATCCTAATGATATAATAGATCAGAGGTCAATGCAGTTCACGTTTGATGTGAAAAGTGCGTTTGGTAGATACGACATAGATAACGTTAGACTGTTACTTCGTGACTCTCAAGGAAATTATCGAATAGATAAAGAAATAAGTAATGATGACCCTGATATTGACGATACAAATGAAGGTATTTTTGGTCACTATTCATGGACTTACCCAGGGGGAGTTCCTTCCGGAGAATACTCTGTTGAATTAGAGGTAACTGATATTCAAGGGAATTTAGTATTGATAGATCATGAGCCTATTGAAATGCATCAATTTGGTGTTTCTATTAATCATGGTATGGAAAGACAGACGGAATATATAGCTCCCGGAGAAATTACACCAATACCCCTACAATTAGTTCATCGAGGTGATTCTACTAAGTCAATGTCAGTAGAATTAGAAGTAATGACAAATTTAGGGAGTTCTTGGTTAGTAGAATTTGATTCTGACTCCAGTTTGTATTCACTAGATGCAGGCGGTGATATACTAAATCCGATTTTGACTTTGCAAGCACCTGATGATTTGACAGGGACTCCTAGTAGCATAGATATCAGGGCAGTTGCAGAAGCAGAAGTTGATGGTGTTCAGACGGTAGTTCACCAAGATACTCTAAATATAGTTCTTGAAAAAATTGATGTTTTCCAGCCACCTGCAGTGTCAGTTTGGGATGAAGATCACGGGCTCCCTATTGCTAATTCATCTAGGCCCGGTGATATTGATAATACCATTCCAAGATATGTAGAATATGGAGAATTTACTCCATTTTTACTTGAAATCTTCAATACTGGTTTCGACGCAGATATGTTTCGAATAGATGTTTTACAACGTTCGAAATCAATCATTCAAGTTTATGACAATAATACTGGAGAAAGGATTCTCGAAGATGTAGGTGATGGTACGTTTCATTCTTCATACTTGGAACGCCATGCGACTCAAGTATTATTGCTCAACATAAAGCCATCCAATGATCGTGCAGATGAAGACCTCGGCTCAATTGAAATTGAGGTAACTAGTTCAGGTAATTCTTCTTTGAGAAGTACTGTAATGTTTACGATACAGAGAACATTTGGAATAAGAGCTGAAGTGACCTATGATTGTGACGGCTCTCCACTTGGTCAAATTGAAGTAGATACCTGTAGTGATGTTGAATTACGTGCACGAATAATAAGTAGTGCGAATTCAGGTGATACCGCTCTTTGGTGGCGAATTCAAAACCCTGCAACTTTACAGGAAAATCTTGATATTAGCCCGAATTATGGGCAATGGCAGTTTAGAATTGAAGACGATAATGGTGAAGCAGTACCTCGTGTATCTTTGAGTCCTGGTGGATTTGTTGAAGTCTATGTGTCGGTGACCTTGACTACTCAAGTCGAACAAGGCAATCATACAATATATCTTCGAATTATAGAAGATACTGAGGATTCAGAACCTCGTTATTTTGATTTACCAATAATACTTGAAATTGATTCTGACCCTCCAGATTTAGAAATCGTCCAAGTAACTCAAGATAGGAAATTATTGCCAGGCGAGGATTATTCAATCCAAATGAAAGTTAAAAATGAAGGCAACACTGAGATGACTATTTTACTAGATGCCGAAGTAAATGAACCTGGATGGTCAGTAGACATCGAAGGTCCATCTGGCTCTACTTTCATTCAATTAGGTGCATATGAAGAAGTGAGTTTTAACTTGAAAGTCACAGTCTCCTCAGATGCCAATAATGGTGATAAGGTACCCGTTTTAGTTACTGCGATGCCACTTGCATACGTCATTGATGGAACATTAGATACTAGTCAGAGTTGGTCAGATGAATATACTGCTAAGAAAACCGTTCTAATGACTGTTGATTTGGGCAATGTATTCGACATAGTTGTTAATGAATTAAGTCATCCTAGACCTCTAACGTTGATTGTATTAATTGTAGGTATTCTGTTAATAATTGCAGGAGTTCAAAGTAATATGAACCGTCGAAGGTGGGCAAGGCACATGGCATTAATAGATTCTATGAATAAGGATGATGACGATGATCAAGATGAAGAAGAGTCAGATATTCCACAACCAATCACCTCAATTGAACAGCCTCCTGATTCTAACCGTTATGACGATGACGATATCGAACTAGTCTAATTTTTCTTTTAATCGTCCGAACGACGCTCCATTCTTCTTAAGACCCCCATTAAACGCCACTGATTTGGAGATGAGTAGTTTGCGAGTAGATTCTGTTAATTTTACTGATAGAAATCTTCTCCGTAAACGCCGTTCAGCAATATTATTTACTTCAATAATGTTGTTTGCATCATACTCTGCAATTGAATTTGGAAGTTGGGAAGCTCTTGCATCTACTGATGAAGATGGTGATGGTTTGACATATGGTTTAGAATTCATAATAAATACACAACCTCAAGACTGGGATAGTGATAATGATGGTCTACCAGACGGGTGGGAGTGGCAATATGGATTAGATCCATTATCTCCCTCTGGAGTAAATGGTTCTGTGGGTGATCCTGATGGTGATTCCTTCACTAATCTTAATGAATATCTATATTCTATGCCTAATGGGTGGGATGATGTAACTACTACAAATGTATTAGATAATGGGGTTTGGTGGAACGGCACTGTTCCAGTAAGAAATTGGGATGAAGAGAGTGCAATGCAGTTCTTACAAGGAACTGGCACAGATGGTGCAGATGAAGATCCTGTAGGGAATATTTGCTTCAATACATTTGATGATGATAAAGACGGATTAGTGGATAATTTTGATCCAGATGGTGATGGTGATGCTGATTGTTCTAGTGATGATGATGATGGAGACGGACTAATCGATGAAGATCCTGATGGTTGGGATACCGATGGCGATGGTATGCCTGATGGTTGGGAAGTAGCTAATGGTCTAGATCCAACTTCTGCATCAAACTTAGATGGAACTTACGGGGATCCGGATGGTGATGGTTTAATCAATTTATATGAATATGTGAATCCTACTTGGGGTACAAGAAATGGTTCTACGACACCTCCAACTCAATACTTCAGACCTGGTCCTGATGCCATGACAGCTACGGAATCTCCATGTAATCCTGTTTTAGGATTAGGCCCCGGTGGTTGTGCGATTTTCACAGCTGAAGTTGACTCAATAACTCAAACTGATCCTCAAAATAATGATACTGATGGTGACGGTTTAAATGATTCTTATGAAGCACTAATTCTCCTTACAGATCCAACTGCCTCCGATACCGATTCAGATGGCATTAGCGATGGTGTAGAAGTTAACGGATCTTATGGTGATCCTGCGCGGGCATCAGATCCTAGAAATAATAATACGGATGGTGATCAATTTGATGATGGTGAAGAAGATCTGAATGGTAATGGAATTGTCGATATGAATGAAACCGATCCAACTCGTATAGAAGATCAAGGCGACTTTGATGGCGATGGAATAGATAATTGGGAAGAAAACATGACTTGTACTAAATGGGATATAGCAGACACCGATGGTGGTGGAGTTAACGATGGTGATGAATCTGCAATAGGTCATCAAACAGATGCTTGTCTTAGTGAAATAATTATTGTCAAAACAATTATCAACTGGAATGCAGCATCATCATCTCTAGAACTAAACTCAACATCAAATCTTAATCCTGATCCATCTGACTGGAGAGAGGACCTCTCTCCAAATGCAGAACTTTCGTCTATGGCTTATTTTGAATTAACAAATGGTAGTACTGTTGGTTTCCGTTATACTTCAATTTTGGGTGATTCATTAACTGACGTAAATATTGTGATGCCTCCTACCGCTGTTTCAGTATTATTCACAAATAATTCATGGTGTTGGGATGCTTCGATACCTGCATTAGATAATTTACCACATTGTGATGACGATTTCTCAGATTCCGATGGCGACGGATTAGCAGACTGGGAAGAATTACTAGCCACATGGGGGCCACCTACTAATCCTGCATTGTTTGATACCGATGGTGATGGAGTAGATGATTTAACCGAGATAATAAATGAAACAGATCCAAGTAATCCTTGCAGTAATCTTCTTGATACTGATGAGGATGGTCTGAATAATTACTTTGAAAATTCTACTGGTTGTGATCTGATATTTGGTTTTGGAGGAAATGGTACTACTGATACCTACTTCACCTTATGGAATGATGCAGATACTGATGATGGTGGGGTTCCTGATGGACAAGAATATCTAGATGGAACCAACCCTCAGAATAATTCAGAAGATGATCTTAATCCAACTGATACTGATGGTGATGGTATACCAGATACTATTGAACAAGCACTAGGTCTCGATTGGTTAAATCCAGATACTGATGGTGGAGGGATTCCCGATGGGCAAGAATGTGGACCCGATTTTTGGTCATTAGATTGTGTAGGTTCCATCAGCAATCCTTTCGATCCAACTGATGATATCGACCCTAATATGCTAATGTTCACAGTTACAAACTCCACTAGCGTCGATTTAGGCATAACCCAATATTGGCGATGGCATACTTATGATTCATACACTGGTGTTTCTTTTGGAGTTAATACTAGTCTTGTTGGCTACAGGCCTGTAAGTCCTGATGCTGGCTTCACTCAAGGTGTATCTCATATTTCATTCTGGAATAATTCCGAACTTGATGATTGGATAATAGAATATATGAACAATGCGACGATTCAGCCAGGTAATGAATTAATAGTCCCATATAATACTGTAAATTGGACATCTTGGAGCGACCCAGGAGCTGGATTGAATTTTTCTAATTATACTAGAGATATATTAGTTGATCAAACCGCTGTAGACATAGTATTTACTAGTTCTCCTGATATATTCTATGGTCCTGAAGTGCGAGAAAATACTACAATTTTCTTTGGCAGCGATTATGCTAAAGATTTACCTCCTTCTTACTTAAATCGTGAAAGCGAGGTACCTAATGCTATCACTCAGGCAGTGATTAGTGAATCAGGTGCGTTTTCTGCGTGGGAAAAAGTAGAAGCAATTCAAGATTTCTTAATCAATGGAAATAATACTACTACTTTCCTCAGGAACAGCGATCCTGCAATCCTAACTCCTGCTGAAGATCAAAGTGATATAGTTAGGCATATCCTAAACAATACATTTGAAGGTACATGTGATCAATTTGCAACAGTTTTTGCAGTAATGCTTAGGCATGCTGGTTTTGCATCCAGGAAAGTAGTAGGATTCTCAGGAGGAGATTGGAATGGTAAGTCATACGAAGTATATGGTAGTGATTTCACAACTTGGGTAGAAGTGCAAATGCAAACTAATCAAAATCAAGGAAATGTTACATTAGGTTGGGTTCCATTTGAAGCCTGCCCCCCTCAATCTCTTGTCGAAGTAGTGGATGAACAATGGGGACCCTCAACATTTGATAGAGATCTCACAAGTGGAAATATTTGGCTTAATGGTACCTTACAATTTGTAGATAATTCAACTTTAGCGGAAAATGTTTCAATAAGTTTGTATCTTGTTCCTGGCAATAAGACCAATCTCGTTCCGGGTTCTGCTGCCATTCCTTCCCATCTAGTTGCTAATGGGTCAACTGATGCTAATGGGAGTTTTAATCTTCTAGGAAAACCATCTGAATCAGTAAATCCAGGTTATGGTGCATTAGTCCTACAAATCTTCGAGAAAGCTTATGTTGGTTCGCAGGGTATTTCTTTTGTTTGGCGTTTGAATATTACAGATGATGCCAATACCTCATTTAGTTCTCCTCCTCCTGTAAATCAACCCATGCTTGGAGTTGGGGTGAACTCTAGTGTTACAGGTTATCTTAATTTAGAAAACACTCCTTATCCAGATGTATCTTCTATAGATACTCTACAAGTAGTTCTTAATTATACTACTGATATTGATGGTTTTGTTAGTATGATTACTAATGTAGGTACTGGAGGATATTATGACTTCCAAATACCTATTTCTGATGCTGAACCACTGGGTTTAATAAATGCATCAATCTCATTCTATGGATGGCATGAAGATGATTTGAATAATGCAAGTATACCTAGTTACCACATCAGACCATATACTGACAATTTCCTATTCAACATTACTCCTGCCCCTAATTTAACTGTTTCTTTAGAGGGTATTGATGCCAATAATACATTTTTAGATATAGATTCATCGATTTTTATTAATGGAACTGCTCTGAGTATAGGAAATAATCCAGAGGAATTGAATGGAACTTTGTATCTCCAAATGCGAAGAGCTTCCACTAATGGGCCTTATATCACTCTCAAAACATGGTATCTAAATGATTCTGATTGGACTACCTCTCAGGGGCAATTCAATATCAGTTGGTTATTTTCTGCTAATGATGTGCCGATACCTGCAGGACCGGTTGAAGTCAAATTCCAGTTTGATGCTGAAGGTCTTTTTGCCAATGATCAAACTACTTACTTAACTGAATATGGTATTAGAAGTAACATTAGTTTTTCTTATGAATTAACACCACAATCACGTGGTAATCAGGCTTCTATCGAGGTTATCCTAACAGATCATACTAATACTTCATTGGGTAGTTTCATAGGAACTTATAATCTAGATTTCAATGGAACATCTGTTTGGAATATTACTGATCCTGATGTCCCTAGAGTCACTCCTGTTTGGGTGCCAGAATCTACGGCGCCTGCTGGTGACTATTCTTGGGTATTGAATTATTCAGGTACTACTTGGCTTAACTCTGCTAGTATTGCTGAAAGTATTAGGATCCAAGGTCAGTCGTCGGCTACAGTAAACATAGGTAGTGAATGGACTCCTAGAGGTACGTCCAATTGGATCTCCGGATTCGCTCAAGATAAAAACCTAGCAACACCAGTAATTGGTAATAATTCATCAGTAACTGTTCAAATGTTAATTCCTTCAGATTTGCCTCCCTTACCTGATGGTTCTCCTTCTCCTGAAATTGTTATAAGGCTAGGTGGCACATTTATTGACACTAGTAATGGCGAATATAATGTTTCGTTCTTTATGCCGGGTTATGTTGCATCAGGTGTTTATGAGCTACGTGTTTTCTTAGATTATACAATTAATCCACCTTCAGGAGGTGAATACTACAAAGTATCTGATCCGGACTCGATATCAGCAGGTATTCAAACTGAGATGATTGTTGAGAACTCTCCTTCAGCACTAATTGTAGTTGCAGGCCAAAATATGGTGATTAATGCTACTATTACTGATATCGCAGACGGGTCTCCAATTTCAGATATTTCTGCTGATTTAATATTTGATTCAGGAGGGGCACTAGAACAATTACTCGAAACCGATCTTACTCTATCTGATGGAATAGTAAGATTCAGTCCAATAATTCCTGCTAACACCCCTCCTGGTTACTACAATGTGTTAGTTTCTGCTCCTGATGATATCTCAGATAATCTGACTACTGAAAACGCAGGCCGTTGGCTTGGTAATGAGAGTGTATCAAATTTAACTGTTCAAGTATCCAGTTTAATCAACTTAGATCCATTACTGCCAGAAGTTACTGCAGGGTCAATATTTACTGTTTCAGGTCAAGTAATAGATGCTGTAGATGCTAATAGAACAGT
>TARA_B110000003_G_scaffold54485_3_pt1 | contig 12829 bp, 8 predicted proteins | sample TARA_B110000003 | Tara Oceans TARA_B110000003 (sample SAMEA4396424) | marine metagenome | biome: Westerlies Biome; feature: [SRF] surface water layer (ENVO:00010504); material: water (ENVO:00002006), including particulate matter (ENVO:01000060) such as... | depth 5 m
ACATCCATTTCCCGCGGCCCTTGAAGATGCAATTGAATGTTATCGTTGGTTGTTAGCCCAAGGCACCACACCAGATAAGATTGCGATCGGAGGCGACTCCGCAGGTGGTGGCTTGAGCGTTGCAACCCTGGTGAATATCAAAAATCTAGGAATGCCTATGCCTAACTGCTCGATTCTATTGTCTCCCTGGACTGACCTTTCTCTATCGGGCGATTCAATTGGGGCAAACGCCGACAGCGATGTGATGCTGACCGCCGGCGCATTAAAGAAAACGGCTGATCACTACCTTGGACAAAGTGATCACAGGGCCCCTCTGGCGTCGCCCTTGTTTGCTGACCTTAGCGGCTTGCCCGCAACGTTTGTGCAGGTAAGTGAATCAGAAATTCTGCTCAGTGACGCAGAACGGTTGGTGACAAAAATGGTGGATGCAGGTGGAGAGGCGATGCTTGAGACATGGCCAAAAATGCCCCACGTATGGCAGATATTGGCTTCCCGCGTGCCAGAGGGTAAAGCGGCTATCGTTAAACTGGGAGAATTCCTGAAAGCACGTTTGCGTTCTGCGGCATGACCTTCAGATGAATACGACGCCAATCGCAAGGGATCTCGTACTGCTCGGTGGCGGTCATAGCCATGTGCTTTTGCTACGCATGTTGGGTATGAATCCTATTCCGGGTCTGCAGGTAACGCTGATCACCCCAGATGTTTTGACGCCTTATTCAGGCATGTTACCGGGGGTTGTATCAGGTCACTATTCAGAAAAAGAAATACACATTGATCTAGTACCTCTTTGTAAATTCGCGGGTGCCAGATTTATTTGCGTAGCTGCCTATGATATTGATCCGGTGATGCAAGTCGTTAAATGCAAAGGCAGAGCTGATTTTAACTACGACTTACTCTCTATCGATATTGGTATTACACCCGCTGTTTCTGATGTGCCTGGTGCAGCAGAACATGCGATAGCGGTCAAACCTATTAACAAATTTCTCGCGCAATGGCAGCAGTTTCTGGAACGATGGGAACGGGGCCTGGTAAAACAGGTTGCCGTGGTTGGCGGTGGCGCTGGCGGGGTTGAACTTTGTTTCGCTATCGCTCACAGATTGAAACAGCAACCTGGTATTCATCTCCTCGTTGATGGTGCAGAGATATTATCAGGCTATGACGACAAGACGCGTGTGCGGGTGACCAATCGATTAAATGCGACAGGCATCAAACTCCAAACTGGCTGTCGTGTTGAAGAAATCACGGAGACTGAGCGTGACAAAAAATGTTTGCTGACGCGATCCGGAGATCAATTAGAAGTCGATGAGGTATTTTGGGTGACATCAGCGGCGGGGCAGTCCTGGCTGGCGGGTACTGGTATCGCATTAACTGAAAAAGGGTTTCTATCGGTTGAACCCACGCTTCAGTCAACAAATTACCCTAACATTTTTGCGGTAGGTGATGTCGCCGATGTCATTAAACACCCACGCCCTAAAGCTGGCGTTTTCGCGGTTCGCCAGGGGCCGCCTCTATTTCAAAATATTGCGCGGTTGTTATCCGATAAAGCGCCAAAAGCGTTCAAGCCCCAACAGTCATTTTTGTCGCTGCTGGCGACCGGCGACAAGTATGCCATTGCATCGAAACATGGCTGGAGTGTCGAGGGGCGATTAATCTGGCGTTGGAAAGACTGGATCGACCGTGGCTTTATGGCGAGGTTTTCATCGTTACCGAAGATGAAACGAACCAAACCAAAAGGCTTGCTAGCCGAATTCGACGATCAGATGCAATGTGGCGGATGTGGATCCAAAGTCAGTGCAGACTTGCTGAGAGATGTGCTGTTTGATCTCGATGTTGATGTTGATGGTCTCGATGACGCCGCGATTTTCGAAGTTCCAGCAGGAAAAAGGATGCTTCACACTGTTGATTCCTTCAAATCGTTTATTGATGATCCTTATGTTTTCTCTCAAGTAGCGGTTAACCATGCGTTGAGCGACATATACGCAATGTTAGGTCAACCAGTGACCGCGTTGGCGATCATCACGCTGCCCCATGCAAAACCTGATAGATCCAAAGCCCTGTTAACCCAGATTATGGCCGGGATTATTGATCAGTTGAAGAAAGAAGGTGTAAAACTTATCGGTGGGCATACATCGGAAGGCGCTGAGCTTTCAATTGGTTTTGCGGTTAACGGTTTAATCGATGGTGGCATAACAGACGCTAACAAACGTGCAAAGCAAGGTGCAAGACTTGAGGATAAGTTGATTTTATCCAAACCTCTGGGTACTGGCACTCTGTTCGCTGCGAATATGCAGTACAAGGCCGAAGGACAATGGATTCAGCAGGCGACTGAAATGATGCTGACGTCCAATAAGGATGCAGCTCACATTCTAAAAAATGCTAACGCATGCACGGATGTGACAGGTTTTGGTTTGGCAGGTCATCTGATGGAAATGTTGAAGTCTGATAATCTTCACGCCGAAATCAACTTGGATCAACTGCCTCTGCTTGAAGGGGCGCGGGAAAGTATCAATAAGCTTGGGATTAAGAGCACACTACACGATGCGAATCAGCGTTCAGCCCCAGGTATTGACGGGTTTACTGACCATCCTGCGTTTCCCATTCTGTTTGACCCGCAAACCGCAGGAGGCCTGCTAGCGGCTGTTGATTCAGCAAGTGCGGAAGATCTGGTTGCTCAACTTAACGCGGCAGGATGTTTGGATGCGAAGATTATTGGAAGCATCAAAAATCACGGCGCTGACGCCGGCCCGAGGATTACCGTAAGTTAAACGGGTTGCCAGGCATCCTCGGCATTGGTTGCCGTTGTATTTTCATCATAGCGCCAGCTCGCTTCCAGCAACATCGTTGCGGAATCAAAACCACAACTAAAGGTATATTCACAAGATTCCATACGCCAGGACACAGACGCTTCATCGCAGTAGGTTAGCGTCTCATCTGTGACTTCAAAGATAACAGACGCACTTTCGCCAGGCTCGAGCGTGACCCGGCCAAATCCTTTCATCGTGATGTTGGCTCGTAAGATTGTCGAGTTGCGGTTTGAGAGGTAAATCTGCGGTACGGCCGCACCTGCAACGTCGCCAATGTTGGTGACATCCACTGTTATCTGAAAACCGTTGTCGTGCCTTCGGAGGTACAAACCGTCAAGCGTGAACCGGGTGTAACTCAGCCCAAATCCGAATGGAAACTCAGGCTCGGTGTTGCCAAGAAACCGATATCCTTGTAAGAAACCATGCTCGACGTTCAGAGATGCCATGTCGAACGGGGGTAATTGATCAAGATGCTTCGGTATCGTCACCGGCAGTTTACCAGAAGGGTTTATCGCGCCAAAAAGCACATCAGCAATTGCCTCACCACCCCTGCATCCGGGATACCAAGCCATGAGAAGGGCATCTACTTTGTCTATCCAATCCCGGACTTGTACCGCACTGCCACCCTCTAGCACGACAATGGTTTTTTTGGCGTGCTTAATCGCGGCTTCAATGATTACGCGTTGACCGTCGGGAAGCGTCAGGTTTTCGCGATCGCCACCCCGAGCGAGTCCATCATTGCCGGCCTCGACCTGTTGGGTCGGGATAAACTCGCCTTCTTCTCGGTAGGTAAAACCAACAACAGCGATGCACATATCGTAGTGCTCGAGACACGAAAACTCATTTTCCACAAAATCTACCGTGCAGTGATAGCCGTGATCTTCTATATGACTGAGGATACCCGCAAGCGGTGTGATTGCTTCAGTCGGAGTCACCATGCTGCTCCCACGGTCCCCTAGATTTATCGTGTTTGCAAGATGACCCACAATGGCGATGCTCAATGGCGGCGCGCTATCTGTGGATTGCGCGCCTGTTGTGGCGGCAGATATGGGTAATACCTGGTTTTCATTCTTAAGCAGTACCATTGACTTCTGCGCAACTTCTCGGGCAAGAGACAGATGTGCTGCACATTCTATAACATTGGTGTCTGGCGCATCTTCAGCCATTGCCTGAAGGTTCCAGCCAATTTTTTGATACAGAACTCTTGCGGCTGCACGGCTAATGGTTTCTTCGTCAAGCTCTCCATTTTCAATGGCGCTTTGGATTTTTTCGTCACTGAATCTAAAACCCGTAGGCATTTCAATGTCCATACCAGCATTGAGCGAGGCAGCCGTAGATCTGGCCCCCAGAAACCAATCAGATTCGACAAAGCCTCTGAAACCCCATTCATCCCGCAGAATTGTCGTTAACAGTGTTTCATTTTCGCCACAGTAAACGCCGTTAACCTTGTTATAAGCGCTCATGATTGAAGCTGCAGCGCCTTCAATCACGCAGCGTTTGAAGTGTGGCAAATAAACCTCATGCAGTACGCGCGCAGAGATCTCTGCGCTCATATCAAAACGGGTTATTTCGACATTGTTTACCGCGAGGTGTTTCGGGCTTGCCAGAACATAGTTTTGGGTGCCGGACACGAACGCAACGCCCATGGCACCGGTGTGGTAAGTATCTTCGGAATAGGTTTCCTGGGCGCGGCCCCAGCCGGGGTGCCGCAACAGGTTAATCGTCGGTGCCAGCAATACGTTGCCACCCCGCGCCGCAACCTCACGCCCAATTGCCATGCCGACACGACGCTCAAGAGCAACGTCAAATGTGGCCGCTCGGGCAATAGCGACTGGAAATGCGGTAGCATTGCCGGTTCGAGCACCTCTGGGTCCATCAACCATTTTGAATGGGGCTATATTCAAATCATTGTCTTCACCGGCATAGTAGAGCCCATCTATTGTCTCCGGTTGCAATCCGCGAATCTGATTGATTTTTTGAGCTAGTGTCATGGTCGAAAGTAGCGCATCAACGCGCTTGGTAACGGCGTCATGATCGATTGCCAAGCCCTTGTTGCCTGCGTGTATCTGTTCCTTATCGAACGCAATAATTTGTCTTGTCATATTGCTCTAGACCCTTAAATGCCTCTCTACGGCGTGGGATTGTTGTGTTCAAAAGTTCATCTATGAGACCATCGGTCAAAGTAAATCAGTTGTCATGTGATAACAAGCGCTCAGCACGAGCATTTCCAGGCGGATGTGCACAAGACATCAAATAATAAAATTAGAAGGGAGAAAACATTGGGTGATATAGCGACAACAGGTAGTGAAGGCAATTATCAATGGAACTACGGCGATATCCTTGACGCCTTAGCAGATGTTGTGCCCGGAGATCGACCAGCGCTGATTCATGGTGATGACGTAACGCATTGGGAAGATTTCACGAAACGCACCAATAATCTTGCGGCTAATCTATTAAAGGGTGGGGCGGTCGCCGGTGACAAAATAGCCATTTATATGCGCAACCGCCGCGAGTATCCCGAGGGATTAGCTGCTTCGTTCAAAGGCCGATTAACCCATGTGAATGTAAACTACCGATACGTCGCCAAAGAACTTGTCTATCTAATGGATAATGCTGACGCAACGGTATGTATTTACGCCGCTGAATTCGCAAGTCACGTTAGTGCCATAAAAGACAGTCTGCCAAAGGTCACCCAGTGGGTGGAGGTTGCTGATGGATTTGGTGGTAATGACGACGCTATCTCTTATGAGGCGTTGGCCACGGAAGGAGATGGCAAGCCGCTCGGTATTGAGCGTTTTGGCACTGACCAGTTGTTCTTATATACCGGCGGTACTACTGGTATGCCCAAGGGGGTTATGTGGGCGCACCATGCGCTCTGGAACGCGTTGGGCGGCGGCGGCAACGCCAATGCAGGTGTGCCACCGTGTGAAGGTCTGGAGGACCTTCTAGCGCGAATCAGGCACGCACCGACTGTACCGGTTAATGTGCCGTTGCCGCCGATCATGCATGGTACTGGAATGATGTCTGCAATTAACGCCATGATGGGGGGAGGCACCTGCGTAACGCTGCCTTACAAGAGTTTTGATGCCGAGATGGCGCTTTCAGCGATTGATAAATACAAAGCAACTACGGTAACAATCGTTGGCGATGCCTTTGCCAGACCTCTGGTCGAGACAATGGACGCGAGTCCAGGTAAATATGACTTCTCAAGCGTCATGGCGATGACATCGAGTGGTGTGATGTGGACCCGAGATATCAAAGCAGGGCTGCTTCGGCACAATCAAAATCTGATGTTAATCGATGCTTTTTCGTCCTCCGAGGCGATCGGTTTGGGTAGTTCCGTCATGACCAAAGATGCGACTATCGAAGTGGCGAAATTTGTACTCGGGCCTTCATGTAAGGTGTTTACTGAAGCTGAGGAAGAAGTGCAGCCTGGATCGTCAGAATCTGGCATGGTCGCCGTCTGTGGTTTTCTACCCGATGGTTATTACAAGGATCAGGAAAAAACGGACAAGACATTTAAGGTGATCAATGGTGTTCGTTACTCTATTCCCGGAGATTGGGTAAAGGTTGAAAAAGACGGCAGTTTGACGCTGCTTGGTCGTGGTAGTAACTGTATTAACACTGCGGGGGAGAAAGTTTACCCAGAAGAAGTAGAAGAAGCGCTTAAAGGACATGATAGCGTTGCCGATTGTCTGGTGATTGGCATGCCTGACGAGAAATGGGGACAGGCGATCACTGCTGTTGTCGAACTCAATCATGGCTTTGAAATGGAAGAAATAGAACTCAGAGATTTTGCCCGAAAAGAACTGGCAGCCTATAAGGTGCCCAAGCGAATACTTTCGCGAGCAAGCTTAGAGCGAGCGCCAAACGGTAAGGCTAATTATCAATTGATCAAAGAATATGCCGAGGAAATGCTGGGCTAATAAAGCTAGCGATATAGGTAAATGACCTGATGACTGAATCGATTGATCAACATGACCACTACTTGGGTGATCGTGCAAAGAATTACTCTGCACATCATGATAAGAACTTACGAACTCGTCTGACAACGCGTCAGGAACAGGCGGTTTTAAGAAAAGCGATAGAGAAGTCTGGCAGACCAAAGAGCGCCATGGATATTCCCTGTGGAACCGGAAGATTCCTTTCTGTCTTTCGCGATTGCGGCGTTGCTGAGTTAACCGCAGCGGATGCAAGTACGGGTATGCTGGAGGTTGCTAAGCATACGCGCCCAGATGATGCAGTTAGCGTTTTGCATACCTCAGCCTTCGATATAGAAATGCCAAACAACTCCATAGACTTTATTGCCTGCCTGCGATTCTTCCATCATTTGTCTGTGAAGGAAGATAGGATGCAAGCGCTGAATGAACTTAAGCGGGTTAGTCGGAAACATGTGGCGATTAGTCTGTGGACTAATGGAAACCTAGCCAGCTTTCGGCGAAGAAACAAACCGCCACCTCCCGCTGTGTCTGGGTACGGCAAACGTATCTGCCGCCGCAGTGATGAGATTGAACCTGAGTTTCTTGACGCAGGGTTCAAGATCGTAGACCACTACGATGTCTGGCCAATGATATCCATGTGGCGGTTATACCTACTTCAAATTGAAGGAACGTAATGTCTCCGGATGACCTGACGCTCGTTAAACCCGCTCAGAGTCGCCGCGGAAAGGGCGAAAGTGTCGTATTCAAGGGTTCAGGGAAGCCCTGGGGACGCGATGGCATAACAGTTTATGTAAAACGACAGAGTCACTATCAAAGAAGAGCTGCGTGGCGGCTCTATAGATTAACGCCAATGCTAAGGTGCGAAAAGCGCGCGCTTGAGGCTTGTAAAATTCTTGGTGTGCCAGTGCCTGATATCGTTTCCTATAAAGAGGCGGGTAATGACGTTGAGTTGGTGCTGGCCGAAATTGAAAACGCGCTACCGCTATCGGATGCAATTAATACGAAGGGTGTGCAACGTCAACTGCTTATACAGAATGTGGGGCGCGTGTTCGCACAACTACATAAAGGGCGATGGGTGCACGGGTCGCTGATCGACGAGCATATTCTAGTGCAAATGAGTGACTACAGTGTGCATCTTATCGACCTCGAAAAGGCGACCTTTGGCGTCGTAAGAAAGAAGCGGGATCTCGCCCGTTTCTTTCGACAGGCAACCTATTTGTCAGCGGAAGAAAAGCAGCAACTACTTGACGCGTATCATGCGATTTAATACTGATCTTAGTTGTGATAATTGTTTTATAGGTTAGAAGATGTATTTTATTCGAGGCACCGCCGGTTTGCAGTTTAGTGGATGTTGATTGTCCATCGGTGCAATTCAGTTGACGGGTTCAATACATTCTCAACTTACGCCTTAAGGAAATTGCTCGATTGGCAATAGGCACAACGCACAGAGAATAATAGAGAAGTTGCTGTAGAGTAGAGGGGATATTGATCGCTGAGTGAATCGGGCCCGGCATTTGCTGCCGAGCCCGAATTGGTACTTAGCGGGTGCTTTTCTAAAAGTTGTAAGACAGTTCAGCGAAGATCTGACGACCTCGACCCAAACCAACTAACTGGTCATCGCCAGTGGCAGGTCTAAAGGGTGCTGGACCAGCAAACGTGAAGTATTGCTCATCAAAGAAATTACGCGCGATAAGCGACACTTGCCACTTTTCCTCAAGCATATATAGCGAGACTCTTAAATCAAGTTGCGTGAAACTTTCTTGTACAAGATCACCAAGTGGGTTGGTGACAGGGTGAAATGGCTCCACTGAGCTACCCCCGACGAAGTAATCTCCTTTGTAGGCAAGGTTCGAGTTGATGTTGAGCATCAAAGAGTTACCGATTGCTCTTTCCCAGTTTACCCCGATGTTACCCGATAGGTCTGGTGAGAAACCTGCTTCACGACCACGCAGATTTGCACCTGATGCAATCACGAGATCGCCAGTCAACTCAGAGCTTAAGAAAGCCCAAGAACCTGAGACCGTCATTCCGGATATCGGCGTGTTCCACATGAAGTCGACATCGATACCTGCGGTGGTGAGCTCGCCCGCGTTAGTTGTATCAAACGCGAAAATCGCGGGATCAAAGTTCTGTACTTGTTGATTTTCGAACACGTAGTGATACGCCGTCACGTTGAGCAAAAGGTCTCCATCGAGCAACAAAGATCTGAAGCCGATTTCGCCGCCGTCCGACTCTTCAGAGGCAAACCGCAGTACATCGCCAGAAGCTTCTCGCACAGCCGGGTCAGGGTCGTTCAGATTAAGTACAAGAGAACCCGTTGGCAGCGTATTGTTGTCAATGCCACCTGACTTAAAACCTGCCTTGTAGGCGCCATAAATCGAGATAGAGTCATTCAAAACATAGGTCAAGACCAGTTCCGGAGAGATATTGTCGTCTTGAAACCCGACGTCACCCGATTGAAAACCCGATGCAATTGCTGTGAGTCCTAGCGCCGCGACACCGGAGTGAATAAACGGGAAGCCTACGGAAGTCGTCTTTTCTTCATCTGTCCAGCGTAAGCCACCGGACAGCAGCCAACTTTCCGAAAACTGATATTCGGCACTAGCAAATACAGACACAGCTTCTGCTTGAATGGGTCTGTTGGCTAGCCAGTCAAAGGTAAATCCTGTTGCGGGATCAGGTCCAAAGCCAATTGCGCCGAGTAAAGAAGGGTTGAAGGCATTCTGAGATGTCTTGTGCCCTATGTCCCTATCTTCCCAGAATGCGCCAACCTGATAGTTGAATGCGCCATCATTATTGCTGGCGAGACGCAGTTCAAATGTCGTCTGTTGCAGGGTGTTAAGGAACGGAGCAGGTAATCCAGCAGCACTGCCATCCGGAAGTTGACCCGTAGAGTTAAACGTATCGTTGTACTCGTTATCAAGGTCTACGTAGCCAACTAGCGCGGTAATATTTAAAGAATCGTTAAGCGCATAGTTCATTTCTAAGCGAGTAAAGAACGTATCGGTTTCGTTGTAAGCTAGACGAATGTCTCGACCTTCACCTGGCGAACCTGTGGGTACCGATGTGAGCAATGGGTGACCATCCGGACCGACAAACTTGCCATCTGTGAGGTTACAATCATGTGTGGGTTCAAACAAATCGAACCCCGGTACGCCGCCCAAGGCGCCGCCGAGTATAACCGACGGGTCTGGTCTACCGTCTCCTCCGCAGAAGATGTCGAGATTACTATTCAACGAATCTGAGCGCTGGCGATTGTAATTGATCTTTAGATTAGCATCGAAATTATCGACAGGTTCCCACTGGAAGGTTACCCGGGTAATCAAGTTTTCTAATCCACGTTCTGGTTGAGCCGTTGGGTTTCCAGGAGCGATTTCAACAAATTTATTGATGTCTTGTATTTCGGCTGCAACCCGATAGCCTAAGGTATCGCTGATTGGTCCGGATACGAAGCCGCCGAATGTTGTGCCTTCTTCCTGTCCCTCGTAGGAAGTTTTGAAGCCGTATTCTAACTCATCGGTTGGGTTGGCGGAGCGCAATGAGAGCACGCCTGCTGACGCCGCTTTTCCAAAATAGAGAGATTGCGGTCCCTTCAGCAGCGCGATCTGTTCGACGTCGAAAAAGGCACTTTGCAGTAAACGTTGCGTGCTGACGGATATGCCGTCGTAGTTGAGTGCAACTGCTGAATCAAATGCATTAGAGATAAACGATGAACCAACACCGCGCAATGTGATTTGCGCCCCAGCACCAGAACCCCCAACAGATACATTCAGCGCCGGTACCATGCTGATCAGATCTGTTGCCTCATCTATGCGGTAGGCGTTCATGACGTCATCACTGATCGTCGTCACGGCAACCGGCACATCTTGGAGTGATTCTTTAGTATTTCGGGCTACGACAGTTACGATTTCCATATCATCATCGGTCGACTCGGCAAACGATACTGCGGGAAGTGCAGTAGCCGTTGCGGCGAAGGCAGCGATGAGTGTGCTAGGCAATATTTTTTTGCCGAACACTCGTTTCCTTAGACTTCGATATTTCATTTTTTCCCCTCTATTGATATTGCCAACCCGATGATGCAGAAGTGCTTCATTTCGGATTGATTCGATTATTCTAGTTCAATAACTTGAGCCCGTTTCCGCAGGCTTCGATAAATATTGCATAGATTGTCGATGGCACGCAACTAAAACCGTTAGGCTATCCGGTAACGCGTCGGTTTCGTACGATATTCTGCAAGGAATAGCAGTACTGACATCAAAAGGTATGTTGATGAGGTTGAGGTATAAGAAAAATGCGACGTTTGGCTAGTTTTTTGTATGTCCTATGCTGTTGTAGTGGGTAGTGGGTAGTGGGAGTGGTTAACGAGATGGCGTACAGCGTTTTTCGCGGATAAGGGTATTAAGTTGATCTCTTGCTAAAGCGCCATAGGTTGACTTGTTAACGGATAATGCTTGCGGGAGGTGGGAAGTTAAAATACTCTTTTGTAAGATCGATTAAGTATGGTGACCATGTCAAATGAAATACCGCACCATCGTGTCTTTGGATTGAATGATTATCAGGAAGCACCATGGCTGACTCGTCTTTCAAAACTCTGATTTATTCGTCTTATTTGCTGGCGCCTTTATTTTGTATTAGCCAGCGGTACTTAGTTGTCTGCTTAAAAAATTATGATGGAGGTGTTGAACGTGGAAGGCATATTTGAATTAGGTGATTTTAGGCTCAAGTCAGGAGAGGTGCTAGCAAACGCCAAATTGTCATATGAAACACATGGAAACCTAAACGCCGAAAAAACCAATGTGATTCTCTACCCCACTTGGTATTCAGGGCGACACGACGATAATCGAGGCGCAATAGGTCCAGGAAAAGCGATGGACCCTGATAAGTACTTTATTGTCGTTCCTGATATGTTTTGTAATGGCTTATCTTCCTCACCCAGCAACACGCCGGCCCCGCAAGATGGGCCGAGATTTCCAAGAATCAATGTTTACGACAATGTGATAGCGCAGCACGCGCTTTTGACTCACGAATTTGGCATTGAAAACATCAGGTTAGTGGCTGGTTTTTCTATGAGCGCGCAACAAGCTTTTCATTGGGGGGCACATTATCCCCAAATGGTTGAGGCAATTGCGCCGATATGCGGCTCGGCTCGGACTTCCAGACACAATTGGTTGTTTTTAGAAGGGTTAAAATGTGCACTCACTGCTGATGCAGATTTTCAAGGCGGCGAATATCAAAATCCGCCGGAATTAGGGCTTAAAGCATTCTCTACAATTTATGCGGGTTGGTTTGCTTCTCAAACCTATTATCGTGAAAGCCTAGACCTCACCTTTGGTGGCCAAGCGTTGCAGAGCATGGAAGAGTTCTTGAATACAGCGCATGAGGTTTTTGCAAAGAATGATGCCAATGACTTATTGGGCATGCTTGATACTTGGCAAAGTGCTGATTTGAGTAATCACACTGGATTTAACGGTAATCTGGAAAAAGCGCTTTCTTCGATACATTGCCGGGCGATCGTTATGCCTTCAGAGACTGACCTTTATTTCCCACCAGCCGACAATGAACTGGAGGTAGACCTCATGCCAAATGCTGAGTTAAACGTTATACCTTCTGTTTACGGGCACCTAGCAGGAGGGCCAGGTTTTAGTAATGATGCTGACGATGAGTACATTGATAATGTATTAAAACGGCTTTTGCTTTAGTCGTTTAGGCCAGTGACCACCGTTTCAGCGATAGCAACTTAATGGACAAGTGCCTTAGACCATACATCTGCCGCTTATTTTTAGGCTGATATAGGCGTTGTTATCACTCGTAAGACCATCATTCACTGTTTGTGAAAGGCCTATTTTATCAGTATCGACGTTTAGAGCGGTTCGTTTTCGGGTATCAGGCTTGCGAGCAATTTGGACCGCCATGTTAGTACGTAGGCGCCTAGAGGTTTGCTCTGAAGGCGCCCTTAGTCAAAGACTAGTCGAAGTCCTCTAAGGTGTAGTTGTGGTCGTATACTGACAGCCAATCAACAGTAAACCTGTTAGTAACGATAAAGCTATCCTGCGCAACACCAGCCCATGTTTGCCATGCTTTGGT
>TARA_B110000003_G_scaffold48332_1_pt1 | contig 12823 bp, 10 predicted proteins | sample TARA_B110000003 | Tara Oceans TARA_B110000003 (sample SAMEA4396424) | marine metagenome | biome: Westerlies Biome; feature: [SRF] surface water layer (ENVO:00010504); material: water (ENVO:00002006), including particulate matter (ENVO:01000060) such as... | depth 5 m
CCCGCGTATGGTGGTCCGCATCTAGGCGGTGGGACGCATAATGCGCTAGCCTCTCTGGGTGATTCCGTATATCTCGAACTCATCAGCCCTGATCCGGCTCAAATCGATGAGCAGTCCCCGCAACAGGTGGGTAATTTGGGCCAAAGAATAGCAACGCTCAAAGAAAATCAAGTGCTGGCCTGGGCTATCAGGTCCGGTATTCTGGATCAAATGGCTGGAAACCTACATGGTTTTGAGACGGCGATGCCTTTTGATATGTCACGAAAACAGCCTGACGGATTAATGCTCAACTGGCAGCTTATGAATTTGCGCCACCATGACTTGAAGGGTTTTGCGCCATTTTTTATTGATTGGCTGGCTTGCCCGCACCCAGCGGGTGCTAATCCTGTTGCTGGAGAATTTGTCTCACTCACGATTTCACATACCGATCCGAGGCTTGGAAAAGTGATTAGTGAGACGGAAGGTGTGGACTTTGTTCAGGGGGCGCCGGATTTCAGTCTCGAATTTGAGTCGCCTAAGGGTAGCGTTGTCTTGAGTCAGCAGGCTCTGGAAGGTTTCTGGCCCTAGCCCCAACAAGAAGCCGCCAACGAGAAGCCGACAAACAGAAAAGCCGCTGCCAATAGTCGACAGCGGCTTTTGTTTACATCGGGAATAGACTCCCCTTATTCGAACAACTCACCACCGCAGGCTGAGGCCGTTGTCCCATGCTCTTCGAAAGCCTTGATGACGTTGGCACCGGTGCGCCAGCGGTGCACTTCATCCGGACCGTCGACAAGCCTTTGCGAGCGTATGCCGGTATACCAACGCGCGAGAGGTGTATCTTGGCTGTAACCCAATGCGCCGTGTAACTGTATTGCTGTATCAACGACCTGGTGAACCATATGGGCGAGAAATACTTTAGCGATGCCGTTTTCCTGCCTCAAGTCTTCGCCTCTCTCTGCTTTGTATGCAATGTGTAACAGCATCAGTCGGGCTTTATATATCTCTGCGGCACAATCCGCCATCATCCACCTGACGCCCTGGCGATCCGCCAAACGTTTGCCAAAGGTTTCACGCTGAGTGACATGTCCTGCCGCAAGATCAAGCGCTCTTTGTGCCATGGCAACGTTATGCATGCCATGTCGCAATCGCCCGTAGGCAAGCCGATGTTGGCCCATGTTGAAGCCTTGTCCCTGACCGCCAAGAATGTTCTCACGCGGCACCCTCAGATCGTCAATAATGATCTCGGAATGTGATCCGCCAAGTTTGAGCCCAAGCTCTGTATGGGGTTGCATAGTCTCAATATTACGTACTATTTGATAACCCGGGTTTGGCAGTTCAACGATGAATGTACTGTATTGCTCATGCCGGGGTGCTTCTGGATTTGTCTTCGCCATGACCACGGCAATATCTGCAACGCTGGCGGATGAACTGAACCATTTTTCGCCATTAAGAACCCATTCATCTCCATCGAGTTCTGCCGTGGTTTGCATGCCTGTCGCATCTGCCCCTGCGGCTTTTTCGGTCATGGAATAACAAATGCGTTTCTCACCGTTAAGTAGTGGAATCAGAAATTTCTCTCGCTGGTGCTCGGTGCCATGTTCCAGCAGGGTGAGCATCGTCGCATCATCGGGTCCCTGGGTGTTCATGGAAAGCGCGCCAAGAAAACTTTCGCCAAGTTCCATTTGAACCAGCGCGTTTGCTAATGGCCGAAGACCCATACCTCCGTGTTCTACTGGTACAAAGGGGCACCAGAGTCCCTGACCCCTGGCCTTGTTTCTCAGTTCTGCGAGAACAAAGTCAAAGTTGTCAGCGGTGCAGTTTTCCTCCGCTGGGATAACTTCTTCCTGAACAAATTTGCGCACCTTGTTGCGGACCGCCTTCGTCTCTTCAGGGATCTCAAAATCAATCATCTTACTTGCTCCTGGGGTATTTGAATGATTGTTGTATCACCGCAAGTAGCAATTGTGCAAGACAAGAACGTGAATGAGACGGGTTGGATGCCGAAACCGGGTAGCGTGCTCAGGTTGTTATACGTTTCGCAGCCTTCAAGGCGAGATACCATTCGACCAGTATGAGGTTGGGCACCCAGGCTATCCATGAGACCGTCGGATATGCATCGACAAAATCGACACCGGCAGCGGCGAACAATCCAAGATAGACGCGCAACATGACTGCGCCGAAGGTCATTGAATAATTACGCATCATCCAAGCGCGGTGCGATGCAATGTCGCCTCTGCGGATACTAATGTAGGCCTGCCAACCGCTGAATAGCCAAACGACCGCTAGCATGCCAAAACCAAAGTGGGCAACAAGGCCGCCATCGGATCTCGGTGCGATCACAAGGCCGCCAACGCCTCCCACGAGAACAAACAACAGATAGATACGCCCGAGCCAGCGGTGAAAATTAATGTGATCAGTTCGCAATTTAGGCCAAAACTGAAATCCTCCGGTGATAATGACAACTGCGCCACCAATGATGTGCATGGAGGAAAAAACAGGCCATTCTGCGAACTTGGCCTGAATCTCGGGAGATCCCAGTATACCGGTCTGAAAGGCGATCGCGTATAAGCCAATAGCAACGCTGAGGATGATCATTAATCCGATGCCGAGGTTTGTAAGCCGACTCGCGTTACTGTGAGTCCCGTTATTTTGGGTCCCCGTATTGTGGGTGAAGGTTGCTGCCGTATTTCTGTTCATTGAAGGCTGCCTTTGGTGGGCGTTTAATCTTTACACTGACAAGATTATAGTTTAATTTTGTCAGTGTAAAGATAGACGCTACACTGAATGCGATAAAAGGAGTCGTATGCAAGCTAAAAAAGCTGCCTACCATCACGGGTCACTGAAGAAGAGTTTGCTGGCAGCCGGTGATTTGGTGTTAATGGAAAAAGGCTTCAAGGGATTTACCTTTCGTGAATGTGCCCGACGCGCGGGTGTTTCCCATGCTGCACCGAAACACCATTTTGGCGATGTCACCGGTTTTTTATCGGCACTGGCAGCGATAGGCTTTGACCGATTGACCGAAGCGTTAATAGCGGGTATCCGAAAGGCAAAAGATCTCGATGAGGAATTCCTGGCGACAACCCGGGCCTATTCAAAGTTTGCAGAAGACTATCCAGAGCATTTCAGAATCATGTTCCGCGACGATTTGCTTGCGACTGAATCAGTGGAGCTGGGGCTTGCCGCGCGCAGGACGCTGACGGAATTGACGAATGTTATTTTGCGGCAGCGCGGGGAAAGAGAAATTTCTGTTGGCGAACTCAATGACTGTACAAAAGCAGAGGACGTGTTAGGGGATATTGTGCTTGGATGGTGCCATATTCACGGTTTTGCACACTTGAAACTCGAACATCAGTTTCCCGTTGTCAGTAAGAGTATGGAGAAGAGAGTCATCAAAGCCTCGTCCGCTCGGCTTGCCCAACTCATTCGGCGAGATGCGATACCTAATCTTCGCTGACAAATTTCAAAACGACATCCCTTGATGCTATTTGTTGGCTGCTCTGGCACATTTTGCCTTGCGTCGAGATTGTGACGCTAGCTTAATTGCGAATGAAAATCTATTGCGGAGCTGTCTATTCACTTTTCATAAAAGAACATACAGTTTTTCTTCTCTGGAGAGATGAGATATCGATGACTGATGCAGCCGGGTTCCAGTCTGGATTGCTCAGCATGGGATTTAGCCAAGTCCACTGCCGCTTGCCATTTTGATTCACTGATTGTAATTTCAGAAGTGATGATAATCATCTACGTGGCTTCCTTTGAAAAATAGTTTCGCCGCCAACGACGGTGCGCATTACTCTGACATTTCTGATGTTTTCCGGCGCAATTTCAAGCAGGTTTTTGTCCAAAATTATAAAGTCAGCAAGTAAACCTTGTTTCAGTTGGCCTTTAACATTTTCGTCAAAAGAAGCATACGCAGCTGTGCGGGTATAGGCGGTAAGCGCGTCTTCAACGCTTATTTTTTCCTCTGGAACCCAGCCATCGGGATGCTCGCCATCCAGCGTGCTTCGAGTGACCGCCGCATAAATACCTGTAAGAGGAATGGGGGGGGCCACATACCAGTCACTGCCGAAAGCAACGTTAGCACCTGCATCTAATAATGACTTGAAAGCATAAGTTGATTTGGCGCGTTCTGAACCGATAACCTCTTCTGCCCATCGTCCGTCATCAATGGTGTGGTAGGGCTGCATGCTGGCTATCACGTTCAGGTCCGCAAAGCGTTTGAAGTCCTGAGGGGCGATATGTTGGGCATGTTCAATTCTGAAACGACGGTCTCTTTTTCCGTACTCTGCGAGCGGGTCATCGAGGGCATCAATATCTGCATAGATGTCGAGCAAAGTGCTAATTGCCCTGTCTCCAATCGCGTGAACAAGCACATGTAATCCTGCTTGGTCTGCCGAAGTAATCCAGTTGGCCATATCCGTAGCTTCATTGATAAAGAACCCTCGGTCTGACGGTGCGTCGGTGAATGGCTGGAAAAATGCTGCGGTATGCGAACCCAGTGATCCGTCCATAAAACCCTTCAGACCGCCGATTTTCAACCAGTGATCTCCATCGCCATTGAGTTCGACTTCTTTTGCAAGCCGGCGCCAGTCTCTCAGCGGTACAGATTGGTAGATTCTGGTTTTCAGGCTGCTTTTTGCTGCAGCGCGTCTGAATGTCGCTAAGCTCTGCCAATCGCTCATGTCGTGAACGCTGGTGACCCCATGAGAGGCTGTATATTCGCTGGCAGCTTTCAGGGCTGCGTCAAGTTGAGCAGCCGTTGGGGTTGGCACCGCTCTGAGCACAAGGTTCATTGCGTTGTCTTTAAAAATACCGGTGGGGTTCCCGTCGGCGTCACGAACGATCTTGCCGCCATCGACGTCAGGCGTATCAGCCGTGATATTTGCGAGCTTCATGGCTGCGGCGTTCGCTAGCAACATATGGCCATCAAGACGATTGATGAGTAGAGGGTTGTTCGGGGTTACCTCGTCTACCCAGTCGTGTCTGGGTAGTTCTCCTCCCCAGTTTTTGTGATCCCAATCGCCATTCAGTATCCAGTCCCCAGGCATCAGAGTGTTGGCATAGGTGGCAATGCGGGCGACAAATTCAGCTTTAGTTAGCGCATCACGTAGTTTTACCGAGGATAAAGCGAAGCCACCGTCTAAAAAGTGTACGTGTGAATCAATGAAACCGGGTACCACGATGCCTTCCGGAGCATCAATAACTTCTGCTGCTGCCTCCACAAGATGTGAAACCTCGGCGTTAGTGCCGGTCTGCACGATATATTCATCTTGTATCGCCATCGCCTCGACCCAAGGTTTTTCGGGATCACCCGTCCAAATTTTTGCGTTCGTGATGACAATATCCGCGCCGGGTACTTTCTGGCTGCCTGTTTCGCCACATGAAACGAGCGCAGCAAGGGCCAATAAAGTGACGATTCTTAATATTTTCATAGGGTTTCTTCTAATTCCATCTTGAGAGAAGTTTCTTTCGAGAGATACACTTCGGGTCTGGGTTTACGATCAAAAGACCTGTATAAAACCAATAGTCGGTCTGGGCTTTCTTGTAAAAGTCAGATCATAACATTTGTTTATCACGAGTCAGACATGCCTGAATTGCTAGTACAGGGTTTAACACTTGCTGCCTATGGCATGGGGACCGTGTTTACATTTCTCTCCCTGCTGGTTGGCGCTACGGTGGTGATGTCAAAATCCGTCAATCACTTGTCGAACCGGTCGGTTGAAAGTGAAACATCTGTCGTGCCTTCGACAAGGTCGCAACCACTGACTAGGGCAACCGATGCCGCTATAAATCCAGAAATTCTGGCAGCTATTACTGGCGCGATCACCGCTCATCGTGGAAATAATAGCGCGCAGCACGATGAGGGCGCTGAATCAGGAAACAATAAATAAACCAACATTGAACTTTTCGACTATGACCAATAAAAACAAGTTAGGGATTACGGATGTTGTCTTACGTGATGCGCATCAGTCGCTATTTGCGACTCGACTTCGTCTGGATGACATGTTGCCTATTGCGGCTAAGTTGGATGCAGTGGGTTTCTGGTCTCTGGAGAGTTGGGGCGGTGCAACGTTTGATGCTTGCATAAGGTTCTTGGGTGAAGATCCATGGGAACGCATTCGCGAGTTAAAAAAGGCCATGCCCAACACGCCGCAGCAGATGTTGTTCCGTGGACAAAATATCCTGGGTTATCGCCACTATGCTGATGATATTGTAGACAAGTTTGTTGAACGAGCGGCCATCAATGGTGTGGACGTTTTTCGTATATTTGATGCGATGAATGATCCGCGCAACCTTGAGGCTGCGATCAAAGCCGTGCGTAAACAGGAAAAGCATGCCCAGGGCACCATTTCATACACCGTGAGCCCTGTCCATAGTGTTCCAGGCTGGGTAGAAATGGGTAAGCAACTTGAATCGATGGGGGCTGACTCTATTGCTATCAAGGATATGGCGGGCCTGTTGACGCCTTACATCGCCTTTGAACTGATCACGGAACTCAAGAAGGCCGTTGAAATACCCATTCACATGCAATGTCATGCGACTACCGGCATGTCGACGGCAACGTACCTGAAATCGGTAGAGGCCGGTATCGACAATGTCGACACAGCGATCTCATCGATGAGTATGACCTATGGACATTCCCCCACCGAGTCTTTGGTCGCGATGCTTGAGGGTACCGAGCGAGAAACAGGTCTCGACATTAATTTGCTCGAAGAAATCGCTGCCTATTTTCGAGAGGTCAGAAAGAAGTATGTAGATTTTGAAGGTTCTCTGAAGGGTATTGATTCGAGAATCTTAGTTGCACAGGTGCCCGGTGGTATGTTGACCAATCTTGAGGGGCAGTTAAAAGAACAAAATGCAGTTGAAAAATTGGATGAGGTATTACTAGAGATTCCTCGTGTAAGGGAAGACCTTGGTTTTATTCCTTTGGTCACGCCAACCTCTCAGATTGTGGGCACTCAGGCCGTGCTCAACATCCTGACGGGTGAACGTTATGGGAACATCACGAAGGAAACAGAAGGTGTTTTGAAAGGCGCGTATGGCGCGACGCCTGCGCCTGTAAATGCTGACCTGCAGGCGAGAGTTTTACAAGGAGAAACGGCAATAACCTGTCGTCCGGCGGACCTGCTGGTACCTGAATTTGAGGCGCTGAAACAGGAACTGATATCCCTTGAGACTGACAAAAGCCTGATTTTTGGTGAAAACATCGATGATGATGTGCTGACCTATGCGTTGTTTCCTCAACCTGGTCTCAAGTTTTTGGCTAACCGTCATAATCCGGATGCGTTTGAGCCGGTCCCACAGTTGGCAGCTGCTGTTGTCGATGTCCAACGCCCAGGTCCGGCTGTCTTAGATGCCTCTGAGGTCTACACCGTTGAGGTACAAGGACAAGCTTACGTCGTTAGAGTGACGCCGGGAGGCGATATCGAATCCACGACCCCCGTCGCGCCGCCACAGACGCAAGTTTCAGCACCACCTACGCAGACAAGCATAGGCATCACTGCGCCCTTGGCCGGTAACGTCTTTAAGGTGCTAGTGAACCCGGGAGATGTCGTGGCGAGCGGTGATGTTGTTGTCGTACTCGAAGCGATGAAGATGGAAACCGAAATTCGAGCAATTAGCGGGGGTGCAGTAAGTCAGGTCCTTGCAAGAGAGGGTGACGCGGTTTCTGTCGGCGCAACCCTTGTGACGCTGAATTAATATGGAGCAGCTACTGGGTCCAATGATGGAGTTGTGGCGCGCCACAGGTGTGTATCAGCTAACGATGCCGCAATTCTTCATGATCTGCATTGCGCTAGTGCTTTTATACTTGGCGATTGCGAAAGGTTTTGAGCCGCTACTGCTAGTGCCCATAGGTTTTGGTGGCTTGCTGAGTAATATTCCCGGTGTTGACATTGCGGTGGGTGAAGGTGTGCTTCATCAGTTCTATGTAATCGGAATCGAAACAGGGATTTTTCCGCTTGTCATTTTTATGGGTGTTGGCGCCATGACAGACTTTGGCCCATTGCTCGCAAATCCAAAAACACTTTGGCTCGGGGCTGCAGCACAGTTTGGTATTTTTGCAACCCTGATTGGTGCCGTGGGGTTAACGAGCCTGGGAATTTTCGATTTTTCCATCAAAGAAGCTGCGGCTATTGGCATCATCGGTGGTGCTGACGGTCCGACAGCGATCTATGTCGCGGGTATTCTTGCGCCGGAATTACTAGGCGCAATTGCGGTGGCTGCATACTCCTATATGGCTTTGGTGCCGCTGATCCAACCACCAATTATGCGAGCGCTAACAACTCAAGCAGAGCGTGAAATCGAAATGACCCAGCTGAGGGATGTCTCGCAGGCTGAGAAGATCTTTTTCCCCATTATGTTGTTGTTACTGGTTGCGCTGATGGTTCCCAGCGCTGCGCCTTTATTGGGTATGTTTTGCTTCGGTAATCTTATGCGCGAATGTGGTGTCGTGGCGCGTTTGAGTGACACAACCCAAAACGCGCTAATCAATATCGTAACGATATTGCTGGGATTGTCGGTTGGGTCAAAGTTGCGCGCTGAACAGTTTTTGGTGGCTGAGACACTGGGTATCCTCGCGTTGGGTATGGTGGCGTTTTGCATTGGTACTGCAACAGGCGTGTTGATGGCGAAATTGATGAATGTGCTATCGACCCGCAAGATCAACCCGCTGATAGGCGCTGCGGGGGTTTCTGCCGTGCCTATGGCTGCTAGAGTTGCTAACAAGGTTGGCCTAGAAGCCAATCCTCATAATTTTTTGCTGATGCACGCAATGGGTCCAAATGTGGCTGGCGTCATCGGCTCCGCCGTGGCAGCCGGTATCCTGATTCAGTTTGCTGCTTGATTGGACTCAAGTTTTCTGTTTTTGAAGTGAGGGGCGATAAGACGGGTCTAGATTAAATTCCTTTCGCCACTTTGTTGCTGGGCAATTGAATGCGAGGTGACAGGACGTCAGCTGAAGGGGTTCTTTGGTGGCCGGGTCGCCATACTGCCTATCCCCGATGACCGGGAATCCAATTTCCGCGAGGTGTTTTCGAATTTGGTGTTTTCGCCCTGTCTCGATATCAACACTCAGTAAAGTTCGGTCACCAATCTGTTCCAGAACTCTGTAATGAGTGATGGCAGATTTACCATCAAGATCAGTAGAGATTTTGCCGTTTACCTGCACATTTCCTTCAACAATGACCTCATAGTTTTTATCGACTTTGCGCTTGCTGAATTGATCAGAAAGATTTGCTGCTGCACTCTTGTTGTGCGCGACGACCATCAGACCAGAAGCAAATCGGTCGAGACGGTGAACAATAAATGTTTCTTTGTTCGTCGTACGCTCAATCCAGCGATTTATTGCGCAATGATCTCCGTATTTTGAACCCGCAGATAGCAGACCCGAGGGTTTATTCCAGACAGCATAAGAACCCTCATCGTGAATTAACTGTGGCGCTGGTGGCACCTCGTCGAGTACCGCAAGATCGTAGTAAAGTTCGAGCTGATCACCCTCATTCATGATGGTTTTGGCCCGTCTGATGCGTCTAAAGATGGATGTGCCCTGTGCTTTGCGCCAGGCGGCACCTTTGGCCATAGCATCCTTTACGCGCGATTTGGGCAGGCCTGACGCCGACGCGATTAGATTTACGGCGGTATCGCCCTTGTTTTCCAGAGTTACCGTCACAGCGGCATTGGGAGAGCTAGGCTTATTGATGATTTTGTACCTGCACGGCGAAATTGTCCTGTTGCTTTTGATTTTGTGCGCAAGCTTCAGCGCAGCGCCATTCTGCCTTGATTAAGGTTCCCTGTGAATTAGAGATTGACACTGTTATTGCATGTTTGTACTTTAAGTGCCCCGATATAGCAGCAGCTATACCCGCAAGTTTTAATAAACCCGCCCGAACTGGCGAAATTACCGAGAGAGAGAAAACATGCAAGAGCATTTGAAATTTTATATTGATGGCGAATGGGTCGATCCGGCAACACCGGCTACGCTCGACGTGATTAACCCTACAACCGAAGCGCCTTTTGCCACTATTAGCATGGGTAGCGCTGCCGATGTCGAAAAAGCTGTTGCCGCCGCGAAAACGGCTTTTGAGAGCTTTTCAAAGACAAGTGTTCAGGAACGTATGGAGCTGCTGGGCGCGATATTAGGCGAATATACTAAGCGGTATGACGAAATCGCCGCGGCTATTTCAACGGAAATGGGCGCGCCGATCTGGTTGTCCAAAGCAGCACAAGCGGCAACGGGCCAGGCGCATTTCGCCACCACCCTCGAGCTTCTTAAAACCTACGCCTGGGAAGAAAAGAAGGGTGCCTACTTGCTGCGCAAGGAGCCTGTAGGTGTTTGTGGTCTGATTACGCCGTGGAACTGGCCGATTAACCAGATTTCCTGCAAGGTGGCGCCAGCACTGGCAGCAGGTTGCACCATGGTCTTGAAGCCTAGTGAGGTTGCACCGGTCAATGCAATTTTGCTTGCAGAGATTTTGGATGCTGCTGGGGTGCCTAAAGGTGTTTTCAATTTAGTTAATGGCGATGGTCCCAGTGTAGGTGAGGCCATGTCTTCCCATCCTGACATCCACATGATGTCATTCACTGGCTCTACCCGTGCCGGTGTTCTTGTCGCGAAAGCGGCGGCGGACACCGTTAAACGGGTTTCGCAGGAATTAGGCGGCAAGTCAGCGAACATCGTACTCGAAGACGCCGATCTTCAAACGGCAGTGGCCGGTGGTGTCTCTCAGGTGATGACTAATTCTGGGCAGTCCTGTAATGCGCCTACCCGTATGCTTGTGCCTAAAGCGAAGCATGATGAAGCACTCCAGATCGCCAAAGCAGCGGCTGAAGGCGTAAAGCCTGGCGATCCTTTCACCGATGGTACTGTGATTGGTCCTGTTGTGAGTGAAGTTCAATTTGAGAAAATTCAGGGGCTGATTCAAAAGGGTATTGATGAAGGCGCCACGCTTGTAGCAGGCGGCACCGGGCGTCCTGATGGCCTCAATGCTGGTTACTTCGTCAAGCCGACAGTGTTTGGAGACGTTAATAACGACATGACCATCGCGCGCGAGGAAATCTTTGGACCAGTACTCTCGATACTGCCCTATGAGACAGAAGCGGAAGCCATCGAGATTGCCAACGACACGCCTTATGGTTTGTCTGGCTATGTTCAGTCTGGCAGTGTGGATCACGCGGTTGAGGTTGCCTCACAGATCCGAACCGGTAATGTTCATATCAATGGCTCTGGACCTGACTTCGGCGCACCTTTTGGTGGCTACAAACAGTCTGGTAACGGTCGTGAGTGGGGCGAGCTTGGTTTTGAAGAATTCCTCGAAACGAAAGCGATGTTTGTACCTGCGGCATAAACACAGATGACGTGATTAAAAGCGCCTCATTTGAGGCGTTTTTTTTGCCTGTAAGCTCAAGCCGACAGCCCCAACCGCTCTGTTTTGGTCGCGATACGCTGTTTTAATCGACGATGTCGTGCTTCTGTCAGAGGGTATCGCCACATAACCGGCAGAGCAGCACAATGAATGGCAGCCGGTATCACAGTATAGAGCATGGTCAACCAGAACAGTGAAGAAGCGGAATTTCCTTCAGGTGTAAGTGCCATTGCGACATCGGCCGTTGGATCAAACCCAACAAAGGCAAATGCAGCGAGTGCAGCAGCGCCTCCTAATGCATAAGCACCTTTGCGCAGGAATCCCCATATCGCAAAGTAAAGTCCTGCCCGATGCTCTCCGGTGCGCGCGAAATCGATATCCACGGTATCCGCAGCCATCGACGCTGCCAGTGTTGGCATGGCGGCGACGGAGAATCCCTTTAAGGTCATGACAAATAAAAACAAGCCAAAATTCCCCTCGGGAACAAACGGTAGCATACAAGCACATATTGAGTACCACACCACGCATGCGATGAACGTTTTGTGTTTGCCGTGCCTTCGGCTTACGGCCATCCAGGGTGACACGCCGATGACAGACGCTGTGTAGTAGACCAGTATATAGAGAGGGTACAGTTCCCCTGCTTTTACGACATGTTTTACAAAGAAGTAGGAGCCTGCTGCAACGAGCGCAATACCAAAAGTTGTGACAACGTAAGTGAAGATGATGCGCAAATAAGGGCCGTTACGGCGGATGATTTTCAAGCTGGCAACAAAGGTCGTGCGCTCACCCGCAACTTCTTCCTGCTTAGGCTCCGGAGCAAATACCAGCGCGAGAACAACAGTTGCTGGAATTGCGAACATGACGAAGTTCGCTAGCCAACTCAGGATGACATCAATGTTGCCGGCACGGGTTGCCATGACTTGCTGAAACTCGTTGCCGAAATTGGCGGCCATTTGAGCGATGTCACCAGAAGAGTTATCCAGATAGATAGCGAGCGCCGCAAGAAGAGGAAGCAGGTTAAATGAAACGTTCCCCGCAAAGTGGAACTGTTCGCGTCGGCCACTGATATGGGTACGTTGCTCGTAGTCATCTGACATTTCTGCGCCCCAGGCATAATAGGGCAAAGCGATAATGGTGTAAGCCACGTAAAGCAATACCATCCATGTGCCAAAATACCACATGGTTGGCGCGTCAGGAGGCAGGAAAAGTTTGTATAGCGACAGCATCAACAATGGTGTGCCGATCACGATCCAGGGTTTTCTGCGCCCCCAGCGCGTGTTGGTACGATCTGTAATCACGCCCATCAGCGGATCGGTAATAGCATCGGAAATTCGAGCGCAAAAAATCAAAATGCTCATTGCGTATAGCGGAATACCTAACTCTGCATAGAAGGGCAATACGTAAAGGTTTACAGGAAGCAGAGCCATTGACACAGGTAGGTATAGCGAGCCGTAACAAAGAATACTAAATTCGCTGAC
>TARA_B110000003_G_scaffold52949_1_pt1 | contig 12815 bp, 16 predicted proteins | sample TARA_B110000003 | Tara Oceans TARA_B110000003 (sample SAMEA4396424) | marine metagenome | biome: Westerlies Biome; feature: [SRF] surface water layer (ENVO:00010504); material: water (ENVO:00002006), including particulate matter (ENVO:01000060) such as... | depth 5 m
ATACAGTTTCAATGGTTAGATGACGAATCCACTGATTTTTATTTTGAACTGCGAATTCAGTTTGATGAAATCACAAAAGATGTATCACTAATTGTCACTGATTTTGCTGACGATGAAGAAGAAGTTGAAGAGTCAAAATTATTATGGACCAATCAAATAGCTGATTTGAAAAAAGTATTGGGCTCTACCTAATTACTTTGAGGGTTTTCAGGCGCATTTGACCATATTTTAAATTCAGTACTCATTTTTTTCATGTAATCCCCCCACAACTTTTTTGAATCTTTATTAAATTCAATTTTTTCATCATTGTTTGCTAAGATCCAAGATTCGTTTTTTATTTCCTCTATTAGTTGATCATATGACCATCCGGTGTAGCCAGAAAAAAATTTAATCGAAGACTCGTCTAATTTTTTACTATTAATTGATTCAATGACTGATTCAAAATTACCTCCCCAGTATAAACCATTAAAAAATTTTATACTGTCAGTGATAACGTTGGGTTTATTATGAATAAAGTATAAATTATCTTGATTAACTGGCCCACCACTGTGAACCTTAATTTTATTATTTTTTACATTTTTGTATAAATCTGATAATGAATAATCTAAACATTTATTTAAGATAAATCCAACAACTTCTTCGTCTTTTACTTCTGTTAAAACTATAATTGATCTGTTGAAATATAAATCACCTAAAATGTTTGGGGTTGAAATAAGTAGTTTACCTTTTTTTATTTCTTTCATTTTACATAAGAATTATTGGAAATCTTAAATCCGTTTAGTAGATCTCTTGTCTTCATTTTTTTCTTGCCCTCAACCTTTAGTTCTTTAATAATTACATATCCGTTATTACATGAAACTTTTAGAACACCGTCGGAAACTATTACATTTCCAGTTTTGTAATTATGTTTTTCAATTATATATTCAGATTTATATATTAATAATTTTTTTTCTTCTTTTTCTATGTTTAGGTATAGTGTAGTTCTAGCGCCAGGAAAAGGGTCTAACCCTCTTATTTTATTATATATACTTAAAGCATCATTACCCCAGTCAATTTGAATATTTTTCTTATCAAATTTATAGGCTGTCTTTAAATTTGAAATAGCTACTTGTTTTACGGGTTTTAATTCATTTTTTAAAATCCCATCAATTGTTTTTTCTGTCACTTCTGCAGCTAAAAACTGTAGTTTATCATGTAAATCACCAGCATTTATTCTTTTGTTAATTTTAATTTTTTGTTGAAATAATATGTCGCCAGTATCAATGTCTTCATCAATGAAGAACGATGTAATTCCTGTTTGGTTTTCATTGTTAATCAAAACCCAATTTATAGGCGCAGACCCTCTGTAATTTGGAAGTAATGATGCGTGTAAGTTAATTGTTCCAAATTTTGGTATTCTCCAAATTGATTCGGGAATCATTCTGAATGCAACTACAATAATAAAATCTGGATTTAGATCTTTGATAACTTGGATAAAATCTAAATTTTTTAAGTTTTTAGGTTGGTAATATGAAATATTATTTTTTATCGCATAATCCTTAACCGGAGAATTCTTTATTTTTAAACCTCTTCCTGAAGGTTTGTCATGATTAGTAATTATAGTTTTTAAATTATAGTTTTTATTTATAAGATCTAGAGTAGGGATACCAAAACCCGCGGTGCCCATAAATATTATGTTGGGTTTTTTAAAATTCATTGAATTTCATTTAAAATATAATCTACTCTTTGTTGAATTGTTCCATTGGGAATAATATTATATTGGTATCCTAGGTCTCTGTAGGTTTCTTTAATAAAATAGTCTATATCAATTAATTGATTAAATGATTCATATCTCTCTTGATCTTTCTTGTATATTTTATTCCAAGGTTCAACAATGAAAATCATATCATATTTATATTTTTGAGAATTTACAGTAAAGTCCTTATTATATGTAACTTTTTTATAATCTAAATAAGCAACTATATCTGGTATTCCCCTGTCAAAAAAACAATTCTTTGAATTGAATTTGTCAGCTTCTTTAAATTGTTTAATCCTATTTGACAGTAGAATTTCGCTAAATTTTATAGGGTCTGATAAGAATAATTGATTATACCCAAGTTTTTTATATTTAGTTATAATTTCTCTTGAAGATTCATGAAAAACAAATTGCCCAATAGACAAAAGTTCATTAATTATTGAGGTTTTTCCAGTTCCAGGACCACCTGAAATAACTATCTTCATTTAATTGTTTTTTATAAAATTCGTTAATAATGTTTAAACTGAAAAAATAATTAACAATATATTTGTTATTTACCATGGAAAAAGAACAAGAAGACTTTTACAAAAAATTAAAAAATCTACTTAACGATACCAGTTCCTGGCCTTCTGAATATATTTATAAATTAATATATAAGTCTAATCCAGATAATATTAAAAAATTAAAAAAAATTTTTAATGAACCTGATGCGGTTTTCAGTTTAAAAAAATCTAAAAATGATAAGTATACATCTGTTTCTGTAAAAATTATCGCAAAAAATCCTGATTTTATTATCGACAAGTATAAGATTGTTGCTGATCAGATTGAAAATGTAATTTTATTATAATATCTGTTCATATTTTTTGTATTTTGCTCCATATTAACTTTCCAAATTAAACACATTGATAGAAAATTTAGAATACAATACTGTTAGAGAAGATTTGATAATTCCTGAATATGGTAGACATATACAAAAAATGATCAATTATGCTGCTTCAAGAGAAACAAAAGAAGAAAGAAACAAATTAGCTAATTCAATTATTTCTGTAATGGGTAATCTCCAACCTCATTTCAGAGATGTTCCTGATTTTCAGCACAAATTATGGGATCAACTATTTATTATGTCAGATTTTAAGCTTGATGCTGATTCCCCTTTTGAAAAGCCATCTAAAGAGGTGTTAGATGCAAAACCAGACCCTCTTAGCTATCCTCAAAACTATCCAAAATATAGATTTTATGGGAATAATTTAAAAATTATGATTGACGAAGCTGTTAAATGGGAAGCTGGGGAAATGAAAGATGCTTTGATTTATACCATTGCTAATCATATGAAGAAATGCTTTTTAAATTGGAACAAGGATAGTGTCAAGGATCAGGTAATTTTTGATCATTTATTTGAGTTGTCAAATTCAGAAATTGATATTAGAAATTCCGAGGAAGAACTTTTAGATTCTTCTTTGTTATTAAGATCTAGAAAAAAATATTCAAATAAAAAATTTCAGAAAAAAAATCACAAAAACAGAAAAAGATATTAGTATAAGTTCATATGCAAGCATTTAAAATAAAAGGAGGCGTAAAGTTATCAGGGGATATAACACCTCAAGGGGCTAAAAACGAGGCCTTACAAATTATTTGTGCTACTTTATTAACCTCTGAAGAAGTGGTTATTAATAATATTCCTGATATAATTGACATAAATAAGTTAATTACTTTATTAAAATCTCTTGGGGTTCAAGTAAATAAAATTAAACCTAATTCTTACTCTTTTAAGGCAGAAAATATAGATCTAAACTACTTAAATTCAGAAAAGTTTAAAACTGAAGGAAAAAGCTTAAGAGGTTCAATAATGATAGTTGGTCCTCTGTTAGCAAGATTTGGGAAAGCATATATTCCTAGACCTGGTGGAGATAAAATCGGAAGGAGACGTCTAGACACTCATTTTGAAGGATTAATTAAATTAGGTGCAAAATTTACATACAATAAAGAGGACTATTTCTACGGAGTAGAAGCTAAAAAACTTATGGGTGCTTATATTTTATTAGACGAAGCGTCTGTTACTGGAACCGCTAATATTTTAATGGCTTCTGTTTTGGCTGAAGGAATAACAACTATTTATAATGCAGCGTGTGAACCTTATATTCAGCAACTTTGTAAACTTTTATGTTCTATGGGTGCCAAAATTGAAGGAGTAGGATCTAATTTACTTAAAATTCAGGGCGTGCAAAAATTGAACGGGGCAGAGCACAGAGTTTTACCCGATATGATTGAAATCGGTAGTTGGATAGGTTTGGCTGCGATGACTAAAAGTAATATTAGAATAAAAAATGTAAGCTGGGAAAATCTGGGTGTTATTCCTAACGTATTTAGATCATTGGGTATTAATCTTTTCAAAGAAAATGATGATATAGTTATTCCAGAGCATAAAAATGGATATGAAATTAAAAATTATATTGATGGATCTATTCTGTCAATATCTGATGCTCCATGGCCTGGTTTTAGTCCTGATTTATTAAGTATTATACTGGTTGTTGCTACTCAAGCCAAGGGAAGTGTTTTAATTCATCAAAAGATGTTTGAAAGCAGACTATTTTTTGTAGATAAGTTAATCGATATGGGTGCAAAAATAATTCTTTGTGATCCTCATAGAGCTACAGTTATAGGACATGACTTTAAATCTTCATTGAAAGCAACTATAATGAGTTCTCCAGATATTAGAGCTGGAATATCTCTTTTAATAGCTGCTTTATCGGCAAAAGGAGAGTCTACTATACAAAATATTGAGCAAATTGACAGGGGATATGAAAATATAGACGGTAGATTAAAGTCTCTTGGTGCTAAAATTCAAAGAGTTTAATTTTCATTTATCGGGGCTGGGCCATCTATCATTGCTACATATTCTTCATCTCCTTTCCTTTCTAAGTATTCCTGGTTAATCTCTTGAACTAATTTTTTGTTTTTATATAAGTCTGACATGGTCATTGCCATAGCTTTAGCAGCATAAATAGTTCCTTTATGTCCAATACTCATTCCACCACATGCAACAACTGCCCAAGAATGCCAAGGTGTATCTACAGGAGCTGTAGTTACCCCAAGGTTTATATTTGGAACATTCCAACTCACATCACCAACATCAGTTGATCCTCCACCAGGATTTTCTAGTGTTTCTCGTAAGGGTTTGATGGAGCTATCTAGTCCTAACTGAGGTTTTCCAGTGGAAGCTTGAATTTCTTTTGCAAAGTTTACTTCCTCATCTGTATACTTGATTGAACCTAATAATTCTAAATTTTTTTGCATCAATTCACCACCTTTTCTGTTAACCAACACTTCATAAATCCCAGAAATTAATGAAACCTTATAATCTACGTTAGCAAGAATTGCTGCACCCTCAGCCATTTCAACTACTCTTTCATAGACAGGTGTCATACCCGATCTTTTTGTATCTCTAACTCTTACCCAGACTTTTGAATAGTCAGGGACTACATTTACAACTTGTCCACCATCTTGAATATGGTAATGCATTCTTACTGTGGGATGAACATGTTCTCTGTAATAATTAATTGCGGTTGTATATAGTTCAAGAGCATCTGCTGCACTTCTACCGTTCCAAGGATCCATTGAGGCGTGGGCTGCTTGGCCAAAAAATTCAACTTTAAAATCGATTAAAGCCAATGAAGTTTGAACATCAGCTTGGGTAGATGCAGCTGGGTGCCAACTTAAATTTACATCAACATCATCCCATAGTCCAGCTTCAACCATCCATATTTTACCAAAGAATTTTTCCTCAGAGGGGGTGCCAAAAAATTTGATAGTCCCCTTAATATCACCACTTTCAATCTGTTCTTTAATAGCAATTGCAGAAGCTAAGCTAGCTGCGCCAAACATATTATGACCACATCCATGACCAGAACCTCCTTCAATCACAGGATTTTTATTTGGAGTGGTGTTCTGAGATAATCCGGGAAGTGCATCAAATTCTCCAAGTACGCTAATTACAGGTTTTCCTGAGCCATATGATGCAACAAATGCAGTTGGCATTCCAGCTACACCTTTTTCAACTATAAATCCATTTTTTTCTGCATAATCGGATAGAATTTTAGAAGACTCATATTCGTTGAATGCTAATTCTGCTAATTCCCATATTTTATCACTTATTTTTATAATTTCACTTTCGTGATTTTCAATTGATGAAATAATATTTTTTTTAGTTTCATCTAACTCCTGAGAATGATTAATTGAGGTAGCTAAAAGAAACGAAAGAATCGAGAAAATAAAATAACGCATAAAATAAAGTATTTAACTAAATATAGTAATTTTAGTCTAAATACTTTTTGTAGGTGTTTAGACATCTTAATCTTGCAAACTTATGATCAATAATCTCATCAGGATAATTTTCAGAATCTTCATTTATCCATTTGCTTATATATTCTCTTTTTTTATCAAATTTTTGAATTTGTGTATGTGGATTGAAAATTCTAAAGTAAGGCGCTGCATCAACACCTGATCCGCTTGCCCATTGCCAATTTCCGACATTACTCGCCATTTCATAATCGTTAAGTTTGAGAGCAAAATATTTTTCTCCCCATCTCCAATCAATTAATAAGTGTTTGCATAAAAAACTAGCAGTGATCATTCTAACTCTATTGTGCATAAAACCAGTTTTATTTAATTCATGCATGCCTGCATCAATTAATGGGTAGCCTGTAGTTCCATTTTTCCATGACTCAAATGATGTATCATCGTTTAACCATACAATCTTATCATACTTTGGTTTAAAACTATCATTAGCAGTATGGGGAAAATGATATAGTATTTGCATAAAAAATTCTCTCCAAACTAATTCTTTTAAAAATGTATCGTCTTTGAAGCTAAGTAATCCACTGACGATTTTTCGTATACTAACTGTACCAAATCTTAAATAGGGGCCTATTTTAGAAGTTGAGTTTAAATTTGGAAAATTTCTTTGTTCAGCATAATTAATTACAATCTCTTTATTTAATTTAAATGCTTGAATTTTTGATTTACTTTCTTTAAAACCGTAATCATTTATTTTTAATAATTGAGAAAATGATTTGTGACAAAAGTTCTTTACAATCTTTTTTTCATCTAGATGTGATAGATCTTCTAAAAGACTTGCCTTCCATTTTCTCATAAATGGTGTGTAAACGACATAAGGTTTTCCGTCATCCTTAACAATTTCATTATTTTCAAAAATCACCTGGTCTTTAAATGATCTAAATTTAATTCCCTTCTTAAAAAGTAAATCTTTAATTGATTTGTCTCTTTTTAAAGCATAAGGTTCATAATCATTATTTGTAAAAACAGTATCAATATTATGATCAGAAATTAAATCTCTAAATACTTTTAACGGATCTCCTTTAAAAACACTTAAGGAGGAATTGTAAACTTCCTTTAACTCTAAATCTATATTTACTAAACTGTCATAAATAAAATTCACTCTTCTGTCATTAGAAGGTAGCCTATCTGTAATTGAAGTGTCAAATATAAAAATTGGAATCACTTTTAATTTTTCTGAAGTTGCCTTAGATAAACCATGATTATCGTAAAGTCTTAAATCTCTTCTGAACCAGAAAATATTATATTTTTCCATTATAACTTTCCAAAAATTTCTTCAAGCTTCCTTTTTCTATAACCAAAAATTTCTTCAAGCTTTGGTTTTATAAGAACTGGATGAAAAAAACGGCCTAAGAACCCGAAGGGGACAGCATAGTCTAAAATATCGATTGCTTCTATTCCACCATTGATTTTTTTGAATATGTGTTTATGATGCCAAAACCTGTACGGACCGAACCTTTGTTCATCAACAAAAAAACTATTTTCTTTGACATGGGAAATTTCAGTGACCCATTTCATGTTAATATTTAGAATAGGGGATACATTATATTTTATTATTTGGCCTGAATACATTCTTGAATTTTCAGAATCTAAAATATCAAAACCCATATAGTCAGGCGTGATAATTTTTAGGTTTTCTGGATTACTGAAAAAAGCCCAACCCTCTTCAATTGTAATAGGAAGTTTTTGAGATTTTTCTAATCTGTAAAGCTTCATCTAATGTAATTGGTAATTTTGGAGCTAGTAGGATTTGTTAGAGAATACCAATAATCGATTAAATTCCCATCTTTATCGACTAGGTACTTTTGAAAATTCCACTTAACGCTGGAGTTTTTTCTACCATTAAGATCTTTGGAGGTTAACCACTCGTAAAGAGGATGTTGATTAGAGCCTCGAACAGCAATTTTTTCTGTCATTGGGAAGGTTACATTATATTTTTCAGAACAAAAAATAGAGATTTGTTCTTCATCACCAGGTTCTTGCCCTCCAAATTGGTTACAAGGAACACCTACAACGACCAGTTCATCTTCATATTTATCATGCAAGTTTTGAAGATCTTTGTATTGACGAGTAAATCCACAATTAGAAGCTACGTTTACAAATAAAACATATTTACCCTTAAAATCATTTAGGTTGATTTGTTTTCCTTCAATATCATTAATAGTAATATCATAAATAGGCATAGACGTAGTTTTTGTACTGTTTGAACTGTGGTCAACACTGATTAGTGTTATTAAGAAAATCAAAATAATATTTATAGTTTTAATCATTACTAACTTTTAAAGGAAACAATACCTGCATCCATATTAATTATTTGACCAGAGATTGATGATCCGTCCTCAGAGATTAAAAATTTAGCCATCTTAGCCACTTCACTTGCTGATAATATCTTCTTCAAGGGATGTCTCTCAATCATATTTTCTAATACTTTTTCGTTTCTAAGGATTTTTGAGGCTAATTCCGTATTGGTAATGGTTGGAGCTATTGCATTTATTCTAATCTTCGGAGCTAATTCAGCACCTAGTGTTTTAACAATTCCATCAATTGCTGATTTAGAAGCTGAAACAGATGCGTGATAGGGCATACCAAGCTTAGTAGCTACAGTACTAAATAATAAAATTGATGGGTTTATACCCTTTTTTAGAAGGGGTAAGTATTTTTTTATAGACTTAACGGCCCCTATAACATTTAATTCAAAATCATTTCTAAAATCTTCAATGCTTAGAGTAGAAATAGGTTTTAAATTGATTGAGCCAGGGCAATAGACAAGAGAATCTATATTCTCTAAATCAGGAAAATTATCAAGGGTAGCATCAAGCTGTATGTGATTGTAATTTTCATGACTATAATCATAAACATTTCTACTCATACAAGTAATGTTGTTTTCTTCAATAAGCAAATCAATAATGGCTTTACCAATTCCCTTGGTTCCCCCTATAACTAGAATATTTCTCATGATTAATTTTGACGACCTTTTAGCCTTTTTTCCACTTTTCTTTTTATAACAGTTAATCTTTTCATTATATCCATTATTTCAGTGTCTTTATTTTCTTTATAAATTTCGTTTAAATCAAGAATTAGGTTTTTTACTTCTCTAGAAGCAACTATTTTTTCGTTTGTACTTTTATAGACGTGTTTTCTTGATTCAAACTCAATTGCTTTTTCTATTACTCCCATTTCTTTTACTAATTTTATTATTGCTTATATTTCTTTGTCTTGAACATTTAAATGTGCCCAACAAAAAGTTTCTTTTCGCTTCATGTTTAGTCTTTCTTCCGGAAACTCTTTTTCTCCAAAGCTTAAAACTTGAAGGTTTAAGATTTGACCTCATAAGTACAATAACTTCTGACTCGCTTAAACCAAAGGTTTTAAAGATTGCATCAAAAGTTGTTCTATCTTCCCATGCCATCTCTATGATTCTATCAATATCTGTGCCATTAAATTTTTTCAATTTATATCCTTTTATTTTGTTTGTTAAATAATAATTTGTGATCAAGAATTTTTTTAAAAAACTTGATGTTTTCTTTTTTATTTAAATCATTGCTGAATCTTATAAAATTGCCATCAGAATGAATTGAATAATTCGGGGTTTTATATACAACCATTTTGTAGTAGGGTACTACCCACGAAAACCTCTTAAGTCCTTCAGCTATATAAACAATAATTCCTCCTCTTCTAATTTCAATATTTGAATAGATCAAATCTGTTTTTTGGACAATTAAATTTTTGAATTTTTCACTTGTTTCCTCAATTATTAATCTTTTTGAACCTATTCCATTAAACCTGATGGAGCTTAATAAACCATATCTTTTACCGATTAATTTATCAACTTCAATATCTTTTTCTTTATCAGAGTAGGAACTGTCAAAAATCATTTTAAATTACTTAAATAGTTTTCAGAAATATTTAGATGCTTCTCAAGCTTATTTTTATCCATTTTATTAAGAGTAATTACCATCATTGATAGCCTAGGATTGCCTTTGAAGAATTGTTGATTTTTATAAATAAACCTCCAATACAGGGCATCCCAAATCTCTTGCCAGCCTCCTTTTTTATAATTGCTCATTTTCATTATATAATTACTGCTACTTATGTAAGGTTTGGTTGACATTAATCCACCGTCTGCAAATTGACTCATGCCATATACATTGGGTACCATTACCCAATCATAAGCGTCAATAAAAAACTCCATAAACCATTTGTATACTTCATTTGGATTTATTTCACATAAAAACATGAAATTTCCAAGAACCATTAGTCTTTCTATATGATGTAGATATCCTGTATTAGCAACTTTTTTTATGCATTCATCGATTGGTTCAATCCCGGTTTTTGCATTGTAAAATGCATTAGGCATTTTTTTATTAAATTTCCAATAATTAGTTGTTCGTTCTTGTGTTCCTTTGGTAATATAAATACCCCTTATAAATTCCCTCCAACCAATTATTTGTCTTACAATACCCTCAAAAGAGTTAATAGGTGTGTTATTTCTGGTTGCAAATTTTGTTATTTCTTCAATTACAAAACCTGGAGTTAGTAAACCACTATTCATAAGTGGTGATAATAAACTATGATTTAAAATTATTTCGCTTTTAACGATGGCATCTTCATAAGGACCAAATTCTAAAAATCTAAAATTTAAAAATTCTTGTAACCAGTTCTCCGAGGTTATATGATCAGTTGGATAAGTAAATTTTTCATTGATCTCTCCGTAATTATTTTTGAAGTACTTTTCAATATATTTTTCCCCATCCTCTAAAAAGTTTTTTTCGTAAAGAGGAAAATTAATTTCTGGTGGAATTTTTCCTTTAGGGTATTTTTTTCTGTTTTCGTCGTCAAATGTCCATTTACCACCAACAGGTTTGTCATCTTGTATAAGGATATTGAATTTTTTTCTTTGCTGTTTGTAGAAACTAGTTTGAAAGAATTTTGATTTATCAGGATTAAAGAATTTTAAATTTTCAGAGTTAGAATTTAAAAAAAGGGGAGATTCCAGGCAATTTAAGTTTAGTTTGTCAGAAAAGCTTAATAACCTTTTATTTAACCAATTGTCACATGGGTCAATGTAGTTAACTTTTTTCAATCCCTTTTCTATTAGTTTTTCCAGTAGAATTCTAATATCTGATTCTGCTTCATATGATTCTATGTATTTTAACTTGGGGAATTTATTTGAAATAAAATCACTGTATTTCATCATACTAATTCTGTGAAATAAGATTTTATTTTTATGAAACTTATATTGTTTGAAGTATAAGTTTTCCTCTATAAGAAAAGTATATGAATTGTATTCAAATAAAGGGTTTTTTTTAAATAATTGATTAGGGAATATTAAGTTTACTTCTTCCAATTTTACTGCATTTTTTACTACAATAAATCACATTTTCCCAATCCTTTTTCCATTTTTTTCTCCAATTAAACGGAAAATTACAAACAGGGCAATTTTTACTTGGCAAGAATTCCTTTTTCAATTTTATTTTGGTTTTTGATAACCTTTTCTTGAATTGTTTTTCGGATATGAATAACCATCACAACCACTGATAGTTGCAACTTCTGCTTTATAAAGGTTTAAAAATCCATCCTTATCAATCATATCATCATTTACATGTAATTCTACAATTTTACCAACTATTAATCTTGACTTATTGTAACTAATTTTTAACTCTTCTACAAACTTCATTCCAATCTTAATTGAAGAGGATTTTACATAAGGTGAGGGGAATTTATTTATAAACTCAGGCTCTAAATCTACGATTTCAAATTCAGAAATTGATTTATCATATTTTGCTGAAGTATGGTGGGCTTTATCAGCAAATTCTTTTTCTACAGAATTTATAGTGTAATATTGGTTCTCTTTAATATTTAAATAGGTGTGTCTGGGAACTATCTCAGTTGGACGTAAAAAAAAACCTAATAAAGGAGGATTTGATCCTAAATGAACCAAGGAGCTAAATATTGCAAGATTATTATTGTTTTCCGAAACAGTTCCAATCAAATTTGCAGCCTTGTAACCTGAGCATGAATTTATCAGGTTTACTCTGTAAATCTTCTCTAGATTCTCAATTTCCTCTTCATTAAAGTGCATTTATTCTGCTATTTTCTTGTATGCATATGATGCTACAACTGCACCAACTATACCTGTAATTAAATAGTAAATGAAAAAATCACTAGAGGCAAGTGCATTTGATCCAACTTCTGGATCAACAAAACTGTAAATAGAGGCACCAAAACTTATTGCAGGATTAAATACAGCTCCTGAAATTTCACCGACTGAAAAAGCTCCAGCTGTTACTGTTAATCCAATAGCAAGTCCAAAATATTGATTTCCTTCAATGTTTTTATTCAAAGCAACATTTAGAATAACAAATACTAGTAGGAAAGTAAATAGAATTTCTGCTACAATAAATTGACTAATATCACTTGTATTTGAAACCACAGAAAAATCTTCATTTCCTAAATAGTACAGAGTATATGTAGCAAAAACAGCACCTAAAAGCTGATAAAAAACATAAAACCCAAGTTCTTTTAGACTTAATTTTTTGTTGATTAACATTGCAAGACTAACGGCAGGATTATAGTGTGCTCCGGAAATGTGTGCACCCATATATACTAGTACTGCTAAGCCTAATCCTATTGCTATTGGATTTGAAGTTAGCCCAATTATTAAAACGAGGAAAAATGTTCCTATAAACTCTATTATATACTTATTCATAATTATTTGTTTAAATTT
>TARA_B110000003_G_scaffold17765_1_pt1 | contig 12787 bp, 12 predicted proteins | sample TARA_B110000003 | Tara Oceans TARA_B110000003 (sample SAMEA4396424) | marine metagenome | biome: Westerlies Biome; feature: [SRF] surface water layer (ENVO:00010504); material: water (ENVO:00002006), including particulate matter (ENVO:01000060) such as... | depth 5 m
AATGAGTACGCAGCATTTGGAGTTTGTATTTTATCTCCCGAATGGTTAGCTGAAATAAAAAGAGAACCTCAGCCGGATCCGATAGAGATATTCAGTGATTGTGTCGATGAAATGTATAAAAACTTTGGTTCATTGAGTGTTCCTTGGAAGAATGTCAACTTCCTTGATCGAGGTAATAAGATGATTCCAATACAGGGGGGTCCAGATGTTTTAAGGGCTGTATATGCGCCAAGATCTGATGATGGAATTCTAAAAGCTGTAGCAGGTGATGGATTGTATATATATGTGGTCTGGGACGAAGATAAAGATCAAATTTCAGAAAGTATACATCAATATGGAAGTGCAACGATAGATAGAAATTCGAAACATTATGATGATCAAATGCAATTGTATGCCGATGAAAAACTTAAAGACACTTTTTTTGATCATTATTAAATTTTTTTAAAAGTTAAAATCTAGTTGAAAGTAATAATTTGAAGGGATAAAATTTTATTTATTATGTTACTTCATCAAAATTTAGAAAAATACGCTGAAACAACTCCTGATCAATTATTTTCAGAGTTTAAGAATACCAAAAGAACGTATGGGGAAGCAAATATTACTGCAAACCAGATAGCAAATAGCTTTATTAAAGAGGGCCTAAAAAAAGGTGATCGCTTTACATTTCTTGCAAAAAACTGTGATGAAATGGCAATAATGTATCACGCGGCCTCAAAAGTTGGTGTAGTTCCAGTTCCACTCAATTACCGTTTAGCAAATCAAGAATGGGAATACATCATCAATGACTCGCAATCAAAATTAATTATGGTTCGCGATGATGAATTTATTTCTCGAGTAGATAGCTTTAGAGATAAACTACATTCTGTTAAAAAATATATCTCAATTTGTAGTAGTAACAAACTATCTGATTGGATAGATTTAAATAATTGGACTGAGGGCACGGGCATTGAAAATCTTAATCACGATATTGCAGAAGATGACGATGTCTATCAAATGTATACTAGTGGTACCACTGGGCTACCAAAAGGTGCAATAATTCTTCAAAGAAATGTAGCAGCAAATACTGAGCAATATTTTGATCGATTAGTGCTTCCGATTCCACCTCGAACTCTACTAGTTGCTCCCATGTATCATGCAGCAGCAATGATTAATTTTTGTGGATGTATAGCAGTTGGTGGAACTGTAGTAATACATGAAGATTTTATTCCATCAGATGTAGTTCAAACTTTGTCAAAAGAAAAAATTTCTCATACCGTTCTTGTCCCCGCTATGATTCAAGCATGCCTTATGACGGTTCCGAATGTTGATGATTTTACGTTCGATGAATTAGATCAAATTCACTATGGCGCATCTCCAATTGCCCCTGAAACATTAAAAAGAGCTATGGATGTTTTTGGATGTAAGTTTGGCCAAGGTTTTGGAATGACAGAGACAGTTGCTGTTATATGTATTTTAAGCACTGATGATCATGAGCGAGCACTTAGAGAAAAGCCTGAACTCTTAAAGTCTTGTGGAAAACCAGTCAAAGGTGCAACTGTTGAAATAAGAGATGAAGACGGTAACGAACTACCAAGAGGAGAGATAGGCCAAATTTGTGCTAAAGGCCCTCAAATTATGAAAGGCTATTGGAATAAGGAAGAGGAGACAAAAAAATCTCTGGTAGATGGATGGATGCATACAGGAGATGCAGGTCGAATGGATAATGAGGGATATGTTTACATCCAAGATCGAATTAAAGATATGATTGTTTCTGGAGGTGAAAATATTTATTCAACTGAAGTTGAAGCAGTTTTATTTTCTCACCCCGAGGTTGTTGATGCTGCTGTTATTGGGGTACCTGATGATAAGCTTGGAGAAGTTGTCAAGGCTTGCGTAGTTATAAAAGAAGGATCATCACTCACAGATATTGAACTTATAGATTTTTGTAAGGAAAAAATTGCGAGCTACAAAAAACCTAGATCAGTTGATTTCATTTCAGAAGTGCCTCGAAATGCGAGCGGTAAAGTTCTAAAGAAAACTCTGCGAGAGCCTTATTGGAAGGGCAGAGATAGACAAGTAAGCTAGCTAGTTGCAGTTCCACCAACAGTTAAATTGTTGATGAGCATTGTAGGTTGACCAACGCCCACAGGCACACTTTGACCTTGCTTGCCGCATGTTCCAATACCAGTATCCATTTTAGAATCGTTTCCAACCATCTTAACTCTTTTTAAGACATCTGGGCCGTTTCCAATAAGTGTTGCCCCCTTAACTGGTTGATCAACTTTACCATCTATAATTTTATATGCTTCAGTACATGTAAAAACAAACTTACCACTTGTGATATCAACTTGACCACCTCCAAAATCAACAGCGTAAAGACCATTCTTTACAGTTTTAATGATTTCCTCTGGTTCTGATTTTCCTGACATCATGTACGTGTTTGTCATTCTTGGCATCGGTGTATGAGCATAACTCTCTCTTCTTCCATTTCCTGTAGGTTCGACGCCCATAAGTCTTGAATTTAATCTATCTTGCATATAGCCAGTAAGTATTCCATTTTCAATTAATGTCGTACAATTCGTTGGTGTGCCTTCATCATCAATGCTTAGTGAGCCTCTTCTTGAGTCAATTGTTCCATCATCAACAACTGTAACTGACTCATCTGCGATTTGTTTTCCCATTAAGTCGAAAAAGGCAGATGTTTTTTTTCTATTAAAATCTCCTTCGAGGCCATGCCCAATTGCTTCATGAAGTAAAACACCAGGATAACCGGAACCAAGCACAACGTCCATTTCTCCCGCTGGTGTAGCAACTGACTCTAAATTTACTTCAGCCTGTTGTATAGCTTCGTTAACTTGATTTTGCCAATGATCAGCATTTAAGAATTTTTCATAATCAACTCTTCCACCAGATCCTCGACTACCATTTTCTAATCTACCATTTTTTTCTAAAACGATAGATACATAAAGTCTTACTAGAGGCCTGATATCTTCAACCATTACACCACCTGGTCTATAAATTCTAACCACTTCCCAAGATCCATTTAGAGATGCAGAAACTTGCTTAACATTTGGATTTTGTTTTCGTGCGTATTCATCAATTTGTTTTAAAGTATTTACTTTTAAGTCAAACTGAGTCGAATCGATTGGATTTATATCCTCATATAATTTCTTATTTGTCTTTGAAAAGTTATGATTGAATGAATTGTTATTTTTTTTTGTAACAAAGCCTACAGTTTCACTAGCTTTTTTTAATGCATCTTCATTAATATCCGATGAGTGAGCATAGCCAGTTGTATCTTCCGCAACAGCTCTCAGGCCAAAACCTTTTGATACATCGAATGAAGCACTTTTAAGTCGTTGGTCATCAAAAACAAAATTTTCACTTTCTTCAAATTGTAAGTAGAGTTCACCATCGTCCGCATTTGCTAAAGAGTCTGAAACAATTTTATCAACCTTCTTATTATCAAGTGCTGAATCTTTGAAAAAAAGACTTTCTAAATTCTGATTCTGTAATTTATTATTCATTGATCGACAATTAGTTATACCCTTCTATAATTAATACCAAAAATGTTAAAAAACCAGGAAAAATTGCGTCAAACTGTCGCTAAAAAAAGGATTATTTTCCTCTGTTAATCAAGATATATATTTATATTGTTATTTATCAATTTAGTTATATTTAAGTTAAATAGTAGTTATTTATGAAGCATTTATCATTAATTTTTATTGCCCTGTTTTCATTTTTATCGAATGCAAGCTCAACTGAAACATTGCCTAAGGACTGGCAGTTAGGGTTTTCTGAACCAGCAACTGAGTTAATGTCAGATGTGATTGCATTTCACAGTTATATTCTAATGCCAATAATCACTGGTATTTCGATACTGGTTTTGGCTTTACTTCTCTATATTGCTTACAGATATAACAGCAACAGAAATCAAATAGCTTCGACGACAACACATAATACCGTGATTGAAGTTTTGTGGACTGTGATACCAGTAATACTTTTAATAATTATCGCTATCCCATCGTTCAGAATACTATACACAGCTGAAACGATTCCAAAGGCTGACTTAACTATCAAAGCAATTGGTAATCAATGGTACTGGAGTTATGAATATCCGGATTACGATGACTTTTCTTTTGATGCAAACATGCTTCAAGATGAAGAATTGTCTGATCCAAGCTTGAGATTGTTGGAAACAGATACACAAATTGTTGTTCCAGTAAACAAAGTAGTAAAATTACTGATTACATCAAATGATGTATTGCATGCATGGACTATTCCTGCTTTTGCGGTGAAAAAGGATGCAGTTCCTGGAAGACTTAATGAAACATGGTTTAAGGCAGAAAAGACTGGAACATATTATGGACAGTGTTCTGAGCTCTGCGGTCCAAAGCATGCCTTTATGCCAATAAATGTAAAAGTTGTATCACAAGATGAATTTGATAACTGGCTCAACTTTGCTAAAGAAGAATACGCATCAAGTAAAACCAACTTTAATCAAACTTTTCAGGTTGCAAAAAATTAGTAATAAGGAGACCTAATGGCAGACATAACAGCAGATCATATTGACAATCACGATCATCATCCAACTGGATGGAGACGCTATCTTTATTCTACAAACCATAAAGATATTGGAACCCTATACTTAATTTTTGCAATTATTGCAGGTGTCATTGGTGGAGTGATGTCTGTTGTTATGAGAATAGAGTTGATGCACCCTGGTGATGGTATATTAGGTGGAGATCACAACTTATATAATGTTCTAGTAACTAATCACGGCTTGATCATGATCTTTTTCATGGTTATGCCCGCTATGATTGGTGGATTTGGAAATTGGATAGTCCCTTTAATGATAGGTGCGCCAGATATGGCATTTCCTAGAATGAATAATATTTCATTTTGGCTGCTACCGGCCTCTTTCATACTTTTACTTTCCTCTCTTTTTGTTGAGGGTACTTCTGGTGGTAATGGTGTTGGTGGTGGATGGACTATTTACCCACCTTTATCTGCCTCTCTTGGAGCGCCTGGACCCGCTGTTGATCTAGCAATTTTCTCTTTACATATTGCGGGAGCCTCTTCAATTCTGGGTGCAATTAATTTTATTACAACAATATTTAATATGAGAGCTCCGGGCATGACATTACATAAGATGCCTCTTTTCGTGTGGTCAATACTGGTAACTGCTTTCTTACTTTTATTATCACTCCCTGTATTAGCTGGGGCTATTACAATGCTTTTGACTGATAGAAATTTTGGCACAGCTTTCTTTGAGCCTTCAATGGGAGGTGATCCGGTTCTATTTCAGCATTTATTCTGGTTCTTTGGTCACCCAGAGGTTTATATACTTATACTGCCCGGCTTTGGGATTATTAGTCATATAGTCTCAACCTTTTCTAAAAAACCAGTCTTTGGATATCTGGGGATGGCTTATGCTATGGTCTCAATTGGCTTTTTAGGATTTATAGTTTGGGCTCATCATATGTACACAGTGGGAATGAGTGCAGATGTAAAGGCATATTATGTATTCGCTACAATGGTTATTGCAGTTCCTACTGGAATTAAAGTATTTTCATGGATTGCTACAATGTGGGGAGGTTCAGTTGAACTGAAAACACCAATGCTATGGGCTATCGGATTCATATTTCTTTTTACAGTCGGTGGTGTTACAGGAGTTGTACTAGCAAATGCTGGAATAGATCATTCACTACATGACACATACTATGTTGTCGCTCATTTTCATTATGTATTATCAATGGGTGCAGTTTTTGCGATCTTTGCAGCATTTTATTATTGGTTTGGAAAAATGTCTGGAAGAAACTATTCTGAGTGGCTCGGAAAACTACATTTTTGGTTAACTTTTATTGGGGTAAATATTATCTTCTTCCCACAACATTTCCTCGGATTAGCTGGGATGCCTAGACGGTATGTAGACTATCCTGAAGCGTATGCAGGTTGGAATTACGTATCTTCTATTGGGTCATATTTATCTTCAATTGGCCTACTTGTTTTCTTCGTAATGCTGATTAATGCTTTTATGAAAGAAAGAAATTGTGCTGATAATCCATGGGGAGAGGGCGCAACAACGCTAGAGTGGACATTAACTTCTCCACCTCCATTTCACCAATTTGAGGAACTTCCTCAAATTAAGTAAAAGGTATACGTGTGTCAAATATAACAAACACATTAATAGATGACGATGTTCATTCAAAATTTAATGCATTAAATGTATTAAAAAACTACTTTTCTCTCCTTAAACCTCGAGTAATGTCTCTCTCAATATTCACATCTCTAGTAGGAATAATGATTGCCCCAGGTTTTGTTTTTAATCTTGAAGTGCTAATTATTTTATTTGCCATATCCATAGGTTCAGGTGCTTCAGGTGCACTTAACATGTGGTATGAAAGAGATCTTGATAAGTTAATGGAAAGAACAAAAGATAGGGTGCTGCCATTAGGAAAAATTAAGCCTAATCACGCACTTATTTTTGGATTATTTTTGTCAATTTTATCTGTTGGTATATTATATTTGTTTTCCAATATTTTAGCCGCTTCCATACTAGCTTTAACAATATTTTTTTATATTTTTATTTATACAATTTGGTTAAAGAAAAGAACTCCTCAAAATATTGTAATTGGTGGAGCAGCTGGAGCTTTTCCACCGATGATTGGTTGGGCGGCCATTGCTGGTTCATTATCGATTGAAATTCTTCTTATTTTTACAATTATTTTTGTTTGGACACCACCTCATTTTTGGGCTTTAGCCTTGTATAAATCAGATGATTATCGAAGAGCAAATATACCAATGATGCCACTTATTGTGGGAAATAAGAGAACTGTAGATCTGATTATTGTATACTCTTTAATTCTAATGCCTGTCGTCATGTCATTATCATTCTATTATTCAATGTTTTATTCAGTATCGATCTTTACTTTGAGTTCTATATTTGTTTATTTATCTATTACTTTGAAGTTGGGTCTTAATAAGCCAGGCTTTGAAAAAAAAGCTCAAAACTTATTTTTCTTTTCAATATTTTATTTATTCAATATTTTTTCAATTATATTAATAGATAATACGATTTGGTAGCTATGCAGAACAAAAAAACAAAAAGAAAAAATATGATCACAGCTCTTATTCTTGTGGGCTTTGTGCTGGCATTCTTTTTTTATACTATGTATAGATTGTCTTTAGTAGGTTAATTGTATGAAAAGTTTTAATTCATCAGGAACAAAATATAGCAATAATCGAATTGTTATAATGCTGGTCACAGTTGTATTTTTAATGCTTGGCTTAGCTTATGCTTCAGTTCCACTTTATGACTTATTTTGTAGAGTTACAGGATTTGGTGGAACCCCATCAGTTAGTTTAGAGAAAAGTGAATATTCAATTAATCAAAATATTAATATTAGACTGGATGCAAATGTAACAAATCTTAACTGGGATTTTTCGCCTGAAAAAAATATATATAAAATTAAAATTGGTGAAAATAAAGTTATCAATTATTTAGCTCAAAATTTGTCTAATGAAAAGCAAGTAGGTACTGCTCTTTTTAACGTAACGCCAGAACAAGCTGGTCAGTACTTCACGAAAATTGAATGCTTTTGTTTTCATGATTTAATGCTCGAACCTGGTGAAGAAATAAAATTACCTGTTAGTTTTTATATCGATCCAGAAATAATTGATGATCAATTTTTGAAAGATCTATCAGAAGTTACTTTGTCCTATACCTTTTATAAAAATGCTGATACACCAATCTCATGAGTTCAAAAAATTCAAATTCTCACCAATATCATTTAGTAGATCCTAGTCCATGGCCCCTATTGGCGTCTATTGGGGCTTTAGTTTTGTGTTTTGGAGCTGTTATATATTTTAGGTCAGACAATCCTTGGATAATGATACTGGGCTTAGCAACCGTCATTTATATCGGTTACATGTGGTTTCGTGACATTATCAAAGAAGGGGAACACGATGGTCACCATTCTGAAGTTGTTCAGTTAGGACTTCGATATGGTATGACTTTGTTTATTGCTTCAGAGGTGATGTTTTTTGTTGCATGGTTTTGGGCTTATTTTAATGCTTCATTGTTTCCTACAGAACAAATTGGTTCCGCATGGCCACCAGCAGACATTCACTTGATGAACCCGTGGCATATTCCTCTTATAAATACTCTTATTCTTTTACTGTCTGGTACAACACTTACATGGGCACATCATGCACTTCAAGAAGGCCATAGAAAGGAAGTTATTCAAGGTCTCATTCTTACAATTATATTAGGTGTAATCTTTACTGGATTTCAAGTATATGAGTATATGCATGCAGAATTTGAATTTTCAGGTCATATATATGGCGCTACATTTTATATGGCTACTGGATTCCATGGCGCTCATGTTCTAATAGGTACACTTTTCATAGTTGTATGCTTAGGAAGGATGCTTGCGGGCCACTTTAAATCTGATCACCATTTTGGGTTCGAGGCTTGTGCATGGTATTGGCATTTCGTTGATGTTGTTTGGCTATTCTTATTTGCTGCAATATATGTTTGGGGTTATTACTAAAGTTTAAATTGATAAGAAATATCCTTTTTCATTTCATTTTCCTATCAGCATTAATTACTTTGCCTAATCTTGGCTTATGGCAGCTTGATCGATTAGAGTGGAAAAATGAATTATTAAATAATATTAGCAGTCGACAGTCAGCAGAAAATATTACTTTTCCATATAATGAAAGAATAAAAGATTTTGAGTATAGAAATACATCTGTAGAAGGTAAGTTTATAGAAAATACTCAAACATTCTTTTTTAGACCAAATTTAAGTGGTCAATCAGGATATAATGTAGTTAGCGCTTTTAAAACTATCGATGATAGTGTTATTTACCTAGATATAGGTTGGATACCATTCGAGCAAAAAGAAAATATGGGTTTTCTAGACATAGATTATAATAAAAATTTTAGTCTTAAAGGAATACTAATATCATCTAAACAAAGAAACATGTTTTCACCTGAAAATGACTACATTAAAAACATTTGGTACACATTGAGCTCAACTGAAATGAATCAATTTTATAAACTAAATGGAAGCTTTTTTATCCTGAAGATAATTGATCAAAATTATTTTGAGCAAACTTTGATAGAGTTTAATCCTACTCAAATACCAAATAATCATTTACAATATGCTGGAACATGGTTCTTGCTTTTTATTGTAGTAGGAGTCTTATATTTTTATCAAGTATATCAAATAATTAGAATTAAATGGAATACATAAGCACTAGGGGATCAAAAGTAGGATCATTTCAGAATGCCTTAATGAAGGGACTGGCTCAAGATGGTGGTTTATTTATTCCAAATGAATGGCCTCAAATTAATACAAATGAACTTAGGTCTGATTTAAGTTATGAAAATCTTACTGCAAAGATTATTCAACCATTTATAGGTTCTGAAATAAACGACGATGATCTCCATAGCATTATAAAAAGTGCTTACAAAGATTTTTCTTCACCTGATCCAGTTACATTTAAAAAATTATCCAGAGGTGAAACAGTGGTGGAGTTGTTTAATGGACCAACATTAGCATTTAAAGATTTTGCAATGCAATTATTAATTCCTATTTTTGATTATTTTCTCGACAAGGAAGATAGACAAATGAATTTAATTGTTGCTACTTCAGGTGATACTGGCTCAGCAGCAATACATGCAGTTAATAAAAGCAAGAATCTAAATATTTATTGTTTATATCCAAAGAATAGAATTTCTGAATTTCAAAGAAGACAAATGTCCACAGTCAAAAGTAATAAGATAAATCTTTGTGAAATCAACGGAACCTTTGATGACTGTCAAAATATTGTTAAAGAGATTTTAGCTGATAATGAATTTAGTGGAAAATATAATATATCAGCAGTTAATTCAATAAATTGGGCAAGAGTGATGATTCAAGTTGTTTATTATTTTTTTTCAGCTTTAAGATTGGATAATTGCGAAAGTAAATATAATTTCTCTGTGCCAACTGGAAATTTTGGTGATGTTTATGCAGGATATATTGCGAAAAAAATGGGTTTAAATATTAATCGTTTAATTGTAGCTACAAATGAAAATGACATTTTAGATCGTTTTTTTAAAACAGGTCAATACAAGTCACGTGAAGTTGTTAAAACTTCGAGTCCTAGTATGGATATTCAGGTAGCAAGTAATTTTGAAAGATTATTATTTGACGCCCTTAATCGCTCTAGCTCAGAAATAAATGAAAAAATGAATAATTTTAAAATAAACGGAAATATAAGCGTTACTTCTCAAAGCCTTGAAGTTTGCCAAAGTTATTTCTCTTCAGAAAAAGTAGATATGAAAAGTGTTGTAAAAGTTATAAGGGATACTTATGAAGCTGACGGGTATTTGGTAGATCCTCACACTGCTATTGGTATTCATGCCTCAAGACAAAGCCAACAAATTGAAAATAATTTTATATTAGGCACAGCTCATCCAGTTAAATTTCTTGATACAGTTGAAAATTCTATTCAGTCAAAAACAAATTTATTAAATGGTTACGAGAAATTATTTGAAGCTACAGAGAAATTTGATAGTTTGAGCAACAGTGTTGATGAAGTAAAACTTAAAATAGTATCCAGTAATTGACATCATGTCTTTCTTATCATCATATCCTTCTAAAAAAATATCCAAATATCTTGATGGAGAAAGAGTGTATTTAAGATCACCTGAATATAGAGATTGGGAAAAATGGTCGGAAACGAGAAGAGAGAATATGTCTCATCTCAAACCCTGGGAACCTACATGGCCCCTTAATGATCTTGAAAGAAACTCTTTCTTAAGAAGAGTTAAAGTTTATGAAAAGTTAATTAGTAATGATGAGGCATATCCTTTTCTAATTTTTGATAAAAATTCTAATGAATTAATTGGTGAATTAAATATCAATAATGTTCAACGTGGAGTACTCCAAAGCTGTTCAATTGGATATTGGATTTCTAAAAATAGGATTGGGCTTGGATTTATGTCGGAGTCAATCATGTTAATTAAAAATTTTATTTTTAATGAGCTTGGATTGCATCGTGTTGAGGCAGCTTGCTTAGAGTCAAATGAACCGTCTTTGAATGTTCTTAAGAAAAATAACTTTCATATTGAGGGTAAGGCTAGAAAATATCTCAAGATCAATGGTAAGTGGCAAGACCATCTAATTTTTTCCTGTCTTGAGAGTGAGGATTAATTATCTTTACATATCATTATCTTTAAATAGCATATGTTTTAAATAGGCAGAAAGTTTCATTTATGAGTATAAAAGTAGGCGATCAAATTCCTGAAGAAAATCTTGTAGTAATGACTGAAAAAGATGGACCACAAGGTTTTTCTTTAAGGGAGTATTGCAAGGGAAAAAAAATAGTTTTAATTGGTTTGCCAGGAGCATTTACTCCTACATGTCATAGAAATCATTTGCCAGGATATCTAGATAATTATGATGCCTTAAAATCAAAAGGTGTTGATGAGATAATATGCTTTAGTACAAATGATATCTTTGTGAATTCTGCTTGGATTCAAAGTTTAGGGGCTGCAGAAAAAGTTATAATGTTATCTGACTCAAAAGCAGAATTTTCAAAAGCATTGGGTACTGATTACAGTGATCCGTTTGGAACATCTATCAAAACGCAAAGGTTTTCTATGTATCTAGTCGACTCGGTCATTAGAGAGCTTTTTATTGAGCAAGAATCAGGGCAAGCATTACTAAGTGGTGCCCTAAATATGATTGATAGCATCTAACTTTCTAATATTGCTTGTGTTGCAAGTTTGTCGGCAATTTCATTTCCATAGTCGCCAGCATGACCTTTTACCCAGCTCCATTTAATATCATGCTTCGCTGAAACAGAGTCTAGTAAGACCCAAAGGTCTTTATTTTTTACATCTTTTTTTTGAGATGTTTTCCAATGATTAGTTTTCCAATTTTTGATCCATTCAGTTATTCCTTGCATTACATATTTAGAGTCAGTAAAAACTTCTATTTCTTTGGCTTCATCATAATGTTCAAGTGCTCTGATAACTGCAGTCAATTCCATTCTATTATTAGTAGTATTCAATTCACTTCCACTTAATTTTTTTTCATTATCGTTTTCTTGGATTAATGCTCCCCATCCACCTTTACCAGGATTCCCAGAACAGGCTCCATCTGTATAAATTTTAATTTTCATAATCCATATTCTCTTGCATGAGAAATTGATTGATGAAATTTAAGCTTCTTGAGATACTCCGTTGGATCTTTTTTCACAAGAAGAGAACCACTTGTCTCTTGATAGAAGTCTATTAACCTTGTTAGTAAAAATCTCAATGCTGCAGCTCTACACAATAAAGGCAAGCTATCTATTTCAATTATAGTTAATTCCCTCACATCATTATAGCTTGATAGTAATTTCTTGGCTTTTGAGATATTAAATTCATTACTTTTTTCTTCAAAACACCATGCATTTATGCATATAGCTATTTCATATGCATAATAATCATTGCAAGAAAAATAAAAATCGATGATGCCCGACAATGAATTATTTACAAAAAAAACATTATCTGGAAATAAGTCTGCATGAATAATACCACTTGGTAAATTAAAGGATATGTTTTGATTTAAGAAATGGTATTCATTTTTGACTAATTCAATAGGAATATCATCCGACTCTGACATATTCTCTTCTAATTTTTTGATTAAAACCCCAAAATTTTCAAAGCCCATTTGATTTTTCCTGCTCATATTGAGAACACTTGAAGCATTATGAAACAATGCCATAGATTTTCCTAATTCAGAACAATGGTTAGGTTCAATTCG
>TARA_B110000003_G_scaffold171226_1_pt1 | contig 12726 bp, 12 predicted proteins | sample TARA_B110000003 | Tara Oceans TARA_B110000003 (sample SAMEA4396424) | marine metagenome | biome: Westerlies Biome; feature: [SRF] surface water layer (ENVO:00010504); material: water (ENVO:00002006), including particulate matter (ENVO:01000060) such as... | depth 5 m
GCCGTTTCAAGGGTTGTTGCCATCGTATCATTCCAGCGATTCAGAAAACCAAATAGGGAAATAACACCTACAATTTCCACAATTTGTTTATCCGTAAAGTACGCCTGAAGTGTGGCCATATGCTCGGCCTCCACGCCATTAGGGGTTGTGCCGCCATAAAGCGCCACGCGCAGTGCAGCGCGCTCCGCCAACGAAAAAAGATCACTTTGCTCAAACTCAAAAGCATGTGCCACTTTTTCAGCAGCGATGCCTTTTTTTTCGGCATTATGTGAGGTGTGTGCTTGGCAATACCTGCACCCCGCGGCGTTGCTAGTGACGTATGCGATTAGTTGTTTCAAGCCGCCATCAACTTCGCCAGAGTTAAGGATGGTCCCGGCCATGGTGGAAAAGGAATGAAGCATTTCAGGCCAGTGTGCCATCGTCAAAAAGCTGTTTGGTACAAAACCCATCGCCTGTTCGACCATGCCCATGATGGGTTCAAGCTCGGGTAAGTCCTCTCTCGCGAGTTGTTTAATGTGTGTCATATGTTAATCCTGTCTGATTACGCAAAAAAAATGCAGGTATTCAATTGCCCCGAGATTATCCTTATATCGAGGGTGGTTCCAATATCAAATGGCAGGCCGTAGAGGTGGTATTCACTCGATCGATAAGCAGCGGTGCCAGGTTTTTGCAGGTATCTTGTGCCTTCGGACATCTGGGGTGGAAGGCACATCCCGAGGGTGGGTCGATCGGTGATGGTACGTCTCCAGTAATAATCTGGCGATCCGATTTGTTGTGGGGGTCAGGAATTGGGATTGCTGATATCAAGGACTGCGTGTAAGGGTGTTGCGCATGTCTATAGATTTCATCGCTGACGCCCGATTCGACGATTTTACCCAGATACATAATCGCCATTCTGTCTGAAATGTGCTTTACGACGGCCAGATCGTGGGCAATGAAGAGGTAAGAAAGAGAGAACTCTTGCTGCAGTTCGATCAGAAGATTGAGAATTTGGCTCTGAATCGAAACATCGAGTGCTGACACTGGCTCGTCGCAAATAATGAGTCTCGGATTCAGGGCGATTGATCGCGCGATGCCAATTCGTTGTCGTTGTCCACCTGAGAATTCAAAGGGGTATCGTGTTGTCGAGCGTGCCGGTAGTCCAACAATATCTAGCAGCGCGCGAACCCTTTGCTTGCGATATGCACTGTCGCCTATTTTTTGTACGATAAAAGGTTCTTCCAGAATGTCACCGACGGTATGTCTTGCGTTCAGGGACTCCATCGGGTCCTGAAAAATCATCTGAATGTCTTGTCTTATGGGTTTGAGTTTTTTTGAACCAAGCTTACTGATTTCTTGCCCATCGAATCTAATTGATCCGGAGGTCGGATTGTAAAGCCGGGAAATGCAGCGCCCAAGGGTAGATTTCCCACAACCGGATTCGCCGACAAGTCCAAGGGTTTCTCCGGGTTGGATTTTTAGGGATACACCATCAACCGCTTTGTTAAATTTGCTGGTTCGCAGAAAGATGCCATCCTTGACAGGGAAGTGCATCTTCAAGTCTTCAACTTCTAATATAGGACGACTCATGACTTCTGCCATCGGAAACAACTCACTTGATGAGATTCACTAACGCGGTCGATAAGGGGTGGAGAAATTTTACATTGCTCGTCGACAATGGGACAGCGATTCGCAAAACGACACCCTGCCGGTAAATCTAGCAATCCGGGTACCATACCTTCAATCGTGTTCAATTTAGATTTTGGTATCGAATCCAACCGGGGAATAGACTCAAGCAAGCCTCTGGTATAGGGATGTTGCGGGTTGTCGAAGAGATCAAAAACAGAACCTTTTTCTGCGACTTTACCTGCGTACATCACGACCACCTGCTGGCATACCTCAGCGATAACTCCCAGGTCATGGGTGATTAATATCACTGACATACCCATCTCTGTTTGGAGTTCTTTTATCAGTTCGAGAATTTGAGCCTGAATAGTCACATCTAGTGCTGTCGTTGGTTCGTCGGCAATAAGCAATGACGGTTTGCAGGCCAGTGCAATAGCGATAACAACTCGTTGCCGCATGCCGCCGGACAGCTGATGTGGGTACTCCGTCATCCGGATATCCGGTGAGGGGATGCCCACACGATCGAGCATGGCGATAGATTCTTTAATCGCTTCCTGGACCGTAATGGGTTTGTGTAATAGCAGAACCTCGGTCAGCTGTTTTCCGATCGTGTGCACAGGGTTGAGTGCCGTCATGGGTTCCTGAAAAACCATGCTGATCTCTGCACCACGAATCTTTTCCATCTCTTGCAGAGAGCATTGCGCCAGATTGTTGCCATTAAAGAGGACCTGCCCACCCACTACCTGACCCATGGGTTGGGGTAGTAGGCGCATAATTGATAATGCGGTCACACTTTTGCCGCAACCAGACTCACCCACGATGCCAAGGGTTTCGCCTTCTCTTGCAACGAAGCTGATGTCGTCAACTGCGCGAACGCGCCCTTCATCGGTGTCGAATTCCGTCACTAGATGATCAACTTCCAGAAGTGCGTGGTTCATGACGCAGCGCCCATGTGCTTTGTTTTCGATTCTGTCTGCGATGCAGTTGTGCTATTTAAACTGATCGTATACGTTAATTTCGGGACCAAAAGATACTCCATTTTTTCGTGCGGCGAGGGTTTCTGCCTTAACTGCCTCATCAATCCAGTGAATAAAGAAATGACCTGCGCTACTGGAATGTTTTTGATTGAAACCCTCCGGATATTTGATCCAGCGCCAATGGCCCAACCTGTAAAAAGGTTGATAAAAAGCGGGTATAAACGAAGCGTGATCATGGTGAAGTTGGGTCATATCGTGGGCCAACTTCGTCATTTCAGCTCTGTCGTCCGAGGCACGATATGCATTAATCATCGCGTCCATTTCTGGCACTGCCATAGATTCCAGGTTGTTGGTCTGAACTTTTATTTTTCGATCAGGATTAACTGAACCGTCAGCAAGGTAGGGCACGTCATAAGCGTTGTCTGAATGGTAGGACTCCCAGAATCTTGGGTACAGTTCCAGACTGACATTTAATGCCGCGAAATGTATGTCGTGTTGTTTTTCCTGAACCTTCTTCCAACCGGCTGTACCGTCTAGGATTTCAATTCTGAATTCAAGGCCTGCTTTTAATGCCTCTTGTTTCAGGATAGTGGGAATGTCTTTCAATGATTGATAGCCAGTTGAAAGGGTAAAAGATAGCCGAGTTCCGGCGTCGTTTACGAGAATGCCGTCAGGCCCGCGTTCTTTGAAACCGGCTGCAGCGAAGTGTTCTTGGGCTAGTTCGATATCAAAAGGCCTGCTCACCAGTGTCGGGTGTGAAAACTCGCCGTAGCCGTCAGAGGAGGTTTTCATTCTTTCGTAATCACCTCGAAAAAACTTATCGATAACGAGTTGCCAGTTGGTTGCATAGTTGATGCCTACTCGAATGTCCTTGTTGTCGAGAAGAGGTTGTGCCGTGTTGATAGCCAGTGAATAGGTAGGACGTGGTCTCTGATTGTAAAAAGTCGATTTATGTATATAGCCATTAGTAACATCAAGGTCATCATTTGGGAGCTTGTCGTACCAATACTCAGCCAAGTTAAGACCGAATTGATCGATATCCCCCCGCTTGAACGCCTCAAACACTTTGGGGGTATCACGAATAACATTAAACTGAATGCGATCTATATTGTAACGGTTGCGCCAAAACTTATTGTCCTTTGCCCACCAGCCTTTTTGCCGCGTGAGTGCAATCGAAGTGCCTTTCTTGATGTCTTTTTCCCTGACAACGTACGCGCCTGTTGTTGGTTGAAACTTCCATTGGTATCGTTCGACAAAATCGTCTCCAAGTGATTTGTAAAAGTGCTCAGGTACGGGGCCCATTTGTAGCACCTTAGAGTCCATGTCAGGTTTTGCTTCTGGAATGGATATCGAGAAAGTGTGGTCGTCAAACTTCGTAATGTTAGTGTATTGCGTGCCAAACCAGTTGTTGTACCAGGGCGCGACAATATAGGAAGACTGCATAAAGAAAAACATGAACGTAAAGTCGTCTGTTGTGACGGGCTCTCCATCAGACCAGCGTGCCGCTGGATTAAGCTTGATATAAACAGTCTTGTTGTCTTTATCTACAGCCCAGCTTTCAGCCAATCCTGGATAAAAATCGTATTTATCCGGATGACGGTGCGCAAGAGACATTGTGACGTAGTCTTGAAGATAAGGCCTGAACGAGCCGTTTGAATCAGGGCCGACAAGCCGCATAGTGCGGGGAAAATCTTGTAGGTTCGAGTATTGGGTCCCGCCTTTGATCGCTTCAGGCGAGCCAATATCCGGTAGTTCTGAGCCGTTTTGCCAAGCGAGAGAGTCAGGAAGGTCAGCAAGCGTTTTGAAGGTGAAAAAGTCAGGTTTTGCAGCATAGTAATCAAGCACTTCCTGAGTATTGTCCCTGACTATCATTGTTTCGGTCGTATCAGAAGGTTCCGAGCCGCCACAGGAAGCAAGCAGTGTGCACACTGCTCCCCAAATGATTGTTGTCCTGATTTTCATAAACGTCCTCGATAGATTGCTTTGTTAGTTTTCGCTTCATCAATGGCTGTAAGCGATGTCTCGTTGTAGAGCATATTGTTTAACAGCATCATTTGTAGACAGTAAATTTCTTTGGATCAAATGATTCGCGAACAGCCTCACCAATAAATGTAACCAGCGTTAGCAAGACAACTAACGTGACGAAAGCTGATGTCACGATCCAGGGCGCAGTCCTAAGATTGGCCGTCCCTTGTTTGAGCAGTTCACCCAAACTTGGTGTGGGCGGTGGTAGACCAAAACCCAAGAAATCCAGCGCCGTGATTGAAGAAATTGCTGCAACGATTGTGAAAGGCATAAACGTGACCAGTGTTGAAATCACGTTTGGCAGAATATGATGAAAAATGATTCGGGTGTGTGAAGCACCGATAATTTTTGCGGCGGCGGTGTAGTCCCGGGCTTTTTCCTTATAGGTCTCAGTGCGCATGTAGTAAGTCATGCTGGTCCATGAAAATAGCACCATAACGGTTAACAGGATTGCGATTCTGATCGGAATTGAAAAGGTGGAAGGGATAACCGAAAACACGATGATAACCATGTACAAGAATGGTACGTTAGACCAAATTTCTATCAATCGCTGGAATATAAGGTCAAACATACCACCGAAATAACCCATCGCACAGCCAATCGTAATGCCAATCAGATAAACCGAGACCATAAAAGCGATAGAAAATAGTAGAGCGATCCTTGTGCCGTAGAACAGTCGGGCGAGAATATCCCGGCTTGTGGTGTCGGTGCCGAGATAATGTTTGAGTTGAGCGTCGGGTGGTTCCGGTTTGTATATGCCTGTAGGCGCGTGATTCTCATAGGGACTGTAGGGTACCAGAGGCATAATGACAAAATTGTCGCTCTTGCGTGCTGAAAACGATGCCTGCAGTTCTCGATAGTTTGTTTCGTAATGATAGTCCAATCCAAAGTCTGTACCCGGATGAAATTCCGTGTAAATTGGGAAATACCAAGTGCCTTCATACCCAACCACAAGGGCGCGATTATTGATTAGTAGCTCGCCAATCGAAACCGTAACAAGTAACCCTGCCAATACCAGAAAACTGTAGTAGCCACGCTTGATTTTGCGAAAACGTTTTAATTTTTTAACTGTTTGAGGATTCAGTTTTAACATCGATCGGTACAACTCATTGAAAGCGTATCCGTGGGTCAACCAGAGCGACGAGGAAATCAGAAATAATGTTACCCACGAGCAACAGCAAGCTGGCGATTAAAACAATGCCCATCACAATTGGATAGTCGCGGTCCAGAATGGCAGTCAAGCCCAACAATCCAAAGCCATTGATATCAAAAACAGTTTCAATTAGAAAAGAGCCGGACACCAGAAGCGTAATGTTCTGGCCAAAGGTTGTTGCGATCGGAATTAATGAGTTTCTCATTGCGTGTCTGGTCACAGCGCGACGGAAAGAAACACCCTTTGCGATGGCTGTTCTAATGTAATCCGAAGCGAGATTGTCCATAAGATGGTTTTTCAAAAGCAAGGTGACGAATGCAAAGCTGCCGACGAGGTAACAAATCAGTGGCAATATAGAATGACTGATTAGGTCCTTGGTTTTGCCCCAAGCAGAAAGTTCATCAAACCTAAAACTGACAAATCCGCCCATCGGAAACCAGTCGAGTCGTACCGAAAAATATAAAAGCAGTAATGCGCCGAGTACGTATCCCGGGATGGCGTATCCAATGAAGATGAAAATTGAAGTGAAATTATCTACGGGTGTTTTGTGTTTGATCGCCTTCAACACCCCTAATGGTATACAGACGATGTAAGTGATCACGAGTGTCACAAGGCCGTAGTAAAGAGAAACTGGAAATCTACTGGTGATAACGTCCCATACAGGTTCGCTGTATCGGTAGGATGATCCAAGATCACCCTGAACGACCTTGGTAACCCAATCGACATAAGCCTCGAGAACAGGTTTGTCGAAACCGTAGTATTCTTTCAGTTTTTCCAGTTGTGCCTCTGAGAGCGCCATGCCTTCGCCGGCCATTTGAGATGCCCCGGCTGATGAAGCATTAAATTGCTGGGATTCCATGATCGCGCGCTCGAGCGGACCGCCCGGGACCAAACGGGTTATCGCGAAAACAATGATAGTCACGCCCAGCAGTGTGGGCGGGATAAGGAGTAAGCGTCTGATAAAGTAGTCGCGCATGCTTTGTGTGTTGCAGCCTTCTTGTTCGATAGCAGAACTTTTGGTTCCACTTTAGGTCGGTGATTGCTCTTATAAAGCGTGCCAGTGCCCGTCAATAGTTTACGTTTGTTGACTTAGGCCGGCCGGGTGAGGATGTTGCCACAAAGCGCTGGTCTGTAACAGCTGAAATAATCAATCTTAGATAAATTGCCACCCGCCCCTAGTGGTATATCGAGGTTGCTGGCAAGTGCAAATACAGCGAAAAATGTAAGTGAAAAGCTACAATTTACTTTCAAAAATCGTGGTGTGTTAATTTTTCTGTAGGTATCGTGCATGGGTCCATATGACTAACAGTACATTGCTAGGAGAAGAATTGTGGAAGGGGATATTCAGGGTTTAAATGAGTATGTAGCACAGGCGATGAATGTGGCAGTTAACTATGCACCGCAATTGGCCCTGCCAATCGTCACACTCATCGTCGGGCTTTGGCTCATTAAAGTTGTGTGTACAGCATTGAAAAAGGCTTTCGCTAGAAGCCATATGGAAGCAACACTTCAAAATTCTATTGAAACTCTGATGAGCATTGGTCTAAAGGCATTGTTGTTCATCAGCGTTGCTTCTATGGTCGGCGTTGAAACAACGTCGTTTATCGCAATTCTTTGTGCTGCCGGGCTCGCCGTTGGTCTTGCGTTGCAGGGTAGCCTTGGTAACTTTGCAGGTGGTGTTCTCATCCTACTTTTTCGTCCTTACAAGGTTGGAGACTTTGTTGAAGCTTGCGGTCAGGCAGGCGTAGTGCGAGAAATCACTATCTTTAATACGGTCATGACCACCGGCGATAACAAAACAATCATCTTGCCTAACGGTGCTGTTTCGAATGGCGCAATTACCAATTATTCAACCCAGAAAACACGAAGAGTAGATATAGTTTTTGGTGTAGAGCTGTATATACCGAAGGATGATTTGAGGAAAGCGAAAGAAATTCTCACTGGATTGATAGAAGCTGACGATAGAATACTGAAAGACCCCGCTCCTATGGTCGTCGTTTCCGCTTTGGGCGACAGTGCGGTAGACATCACGACCCGCTCATGGGTGGCAACGGGTGATTATTGGGGTGTTTATTTTGATCTCATGGAAAATGCAAAACTAGCACTTGATGAAGCCGGAATTAGTGTGCCATACCCTCAGTCGGAAGTGCAGATGCACAAAGCTGCCTGATACCCACAGTTACTTCCTAATGCATTGAAATAACGCATGAGTTAAACGATTTGCTCTCGGTTCGGTTAACGAATTCGAGAGCATTTGATTCATCACGTAGGCCAAGCTCACACCATTTTCTCTGTCTGCAAAGGCCGTTGAGCCGCCTGTGCCATTGTGCCCGAAAGCTTTACTGTTCGGTCCGTAGTTGCCATCAGTGTTCAGAATAAATCCACGTGACCTCCTTATCATGCTATTCATAACGAGATCTTTTGAGGTTTCAACCTCCGATAAGGTCGCAGCGTCAATCGCCCCTGAGGAAAGAATCCTAGTACCTGACAATGCTCCTTGCATCGAAAGTGTCGCATAGATTTTTGCCAGCCCTCGAGCTGATGCATGGCCGTTCGAAGCCGCAATTTCAGCTCGTCGCCATTCCGGGCTGCAAGCATGTTTAAAGGGTGCAATGACCGGATTTAACATGGATTGTTTGTACAGATCAGAACTGGTCTGGTCTTGCGGCGGATGTAGCGTGGGTGATTGCTTCTCTTTGTGCGCCAATGTTGAATCAAAATTTCTGCGGGCGCGGTTAGGTCCATTCAAGGTTGCGCACCTGTCATGTTCTGCATCTGGCAAACCAATGTAACAATCCGCCTGCAGAGGTTCGCCAATCTTGCGCCTGAAATAGGCGCCTAAGGATTCGCCGGTGATTCTCTTAATGAGCTCTCCAGGGAGGTAACCCCAGGTCACAGCATGATAACCTGACGCTTTGCCCGGTGACCAAAGCGGCGCCTGAGCTGCTATCAGGTTTGTCATTTTTTGCCAGTTGTACAAGTCTTCAACGGCGAGTGTTTGATCTACAGCAGAAACACCGGCCTTATGAGCAAGCAGTTCAGCAACGGTGACTTTTGATTTTCCTGCCGCGCCAAACTCGGGCCAGTATTGAGCAACAGGCGCGGTATAATCAATCAAACCCTCGTCGTAAAGCACAGCAATAGCGAGCGCCGCAAGTCCCTTAGTCGTTGAGTAGACATTAACAAGCGTATCGGCGAGCCAGGGGTCTTCCCGCGCAGCGTCCTTGTAACCAGCCCACAGATCGACAACTTTTTCGCCCCGATAGTAGGCACAAACGCTTGCGCCCAATTCGGACTCCAGCCAGAAAGAAGCGAAGGTGTCTCGTACCCTTTCGAAACCTGGCGCTACCGAGCCCTCTATGTCCATTGATTAGCGGCACCAGAATTGTTGGGGACGTAAAAAAAATTGCACTTATCCAAAGATTTACCAATGTTAATTCAGGAAGCAGTGAAAATAGTTTGAGGGATATTGCGTTGTTCTACAACCTACAGACGATTAATTGGAGACGTGATATTAGTTTTTGTGCAAGGATGAGTAGATGATAAATTTTACTCTAACCCGAATTGTCTATCGGGTATCATTGTCTGGTCAGTGGGTGGTCTGGCCTCAAGCAGGCAGTCATTGCCAATACCGGTCATTCTAAAAGGGCAAAGAAGTGGAAGTTGAATTAAAACAGGTCGATTGGTTAAGTGCGTCGACGATCGCTTTGAGGTTCGTTCCCCTGACCAGTGAATCAATAAAGTTTCGGCCAGGTCAGTTTTTTCGCTTTACATTTAGTGACGATCTTGGCGATTTCGAGCGCAGTTACAGCTTGTGTAATCTTGATGATTCGGTCAATAACGGAGAGATCAGTACTTCAAAATTTGATTTGGTCATTTCGAAAGTTGAAAAAGGCAGGGCTACCGATCTGTTATTCTCTGCATCGCAAGGTTTAGTGGCAAGTGTAACAGGCCCATTCGGTCGTCTAGTGATTCCGCAGAGTTTGCCCCCTCGTATTATTCTCGTTGCGACAAGCGTCGGGATTGCACCCTACCTCCCAATGTTACGTCAGCTTGAAATCCCTTTAGCTGCGGGAGAGGTTCAACTGACTTTTTTGTTCGGAGCACGTGATGCAAGTGAAATTCTCTATGCCGATTTCTTGGTTGATTATCAGCAAAAATATGCAGCAAGTGTGGATTTCCGAGTAAGCCTGAGCCGGGATATGGCGGTTTCGGAACCGTCAATCGCAAGTTATGTTCATCCCGGATATGTACAACAACAGCTAGCGCAGCTTGAGCTAGATGCTAGCAAGGATCTTGTCATGTTGTGTGGTAATCCGGCAATGGTGGACGAGTGCTTTGACCTTCTAAAACACCAAGGCTTTGCGGTTCGTCAGGTGATCAGAGAAAAGTATGTGTTTGCAAAAGATCCTGTTGCGCAACCGACGCGCAAAGCGTTGACGGACGAACAGCGAAAGTTGATCGCAGAAAAAATGAATAAGTATTCACGCTAGCGTGAGCTCGGCTCCCATGCCCAGTGCCACGGTTCATAAGCAATGCCCCATGGGTTGTCTCTTGGATAAGATAAGCTAAAACCGTAGTCACTGGCGTTCTTTTGCAGCCAACTGAATGCATCGGTTGTCTCGAAGGATTCTTCTAAAGGCTCTTCTCCTGGCGTCGTCAGATCGAGAGCCTTACCGGTGTGATGCTCACTGAAGCCGGGAGCAGCATTTACAGTGAGAATCTGTGCAAGGTCAATGCCCTGGTCAAGTTTCCGTTGAATGAGTGCACATTGATACTCAACAGACCTGAAGGCGGAAACAAGTTGCAGCTGAATGTTATCTATTGCAGATACCGTTTTCATTTCTTGCCAGGCGATCAGGGTATCAGGGTGCATCAGTTGTTCACGGTCGAATACATCTGGTCCTGCCGATACTAGTTTTTCTGCCTCCATTTGCAGCGGCATTTTGCAGTCATCTAAAAATGCTGATGTAAAACCAAGAGGCAACAACTGCCTCAATAGCGTATGTCTGTAATTTTTCCGCGTCATAGTGTCATTATCCCCAGAAACTAGCTCAATGAAAACGCCAAGAAAAAAAGTACCCGATATATGCAAGACCTGCGTGAACTAGGTGGCGAAGGCTGAGGAGCATATCAAGTGGTATCCGAGTGAAAACTAAGGTTGACCTCAATGAAAAATCGAACCGCTCCGCTATTAATTCGAGCAGGAACCCAAATGGTATCACTGTTGGGGCAAGTACCACACGCCAACGGCAAAGCAGGTTGGGTTGTTGCTATGATCAATGGAGTAGGTTGTCATTCATCTGTTGATGACAGGGGTAAGCATCCTGTCCTGATGCCGCGTTGGTTCATTTTTTGACAGAAGCTGGTTGCCTCGGAAAAGTCTATGAAAGGGCCGATTTGTAGTAGATAGATTGGATTGGGCGCTTTCTTCGAAGGTTTGATGAACATCTTTTGATTGGCAAAAAGCTCAGGTGATAGAAAGACAATCTGATGCCATAGGGCTTCAGCCGCCTTGATTGAACTCATAGCGCCGAGCTGTACTTGGTATGAGTTGCTATTGGGCGACAGTTGGTTTTGGGCGATCGTATCGCTTAGTACGATGTCTTCCTGGGGGGCATGCCGATGTGAGTTGGGAAGGCGAAAGTTCCATGTCTCTGGCCCAGGAATCTGCGGGTCCACCATCACTGTGCGGGGTACCGCGGCTGAATTTAGCTCTACAAGTTTATCGTTAGCGCGTTCGAATCCGCCCAAAGCTGCTTTGGTATACCATTCGATGGCTAGCGCATAATTTATGGCAGTCCCCAGGCCTTCCTGATGCATGAGTCCCAAATTAAACTGAGCCGGGGGATAGTTGAGTTTTGCCGCTCGCTGGTACCATTTGAAGGCCAGTAATGGGTTCTCTTGTGTACCTTCGCCGTACTTGTGCATCAGCGCAAGTACGGTTTGTGCCCTGGCATCTCCCTGCTCTGCGAGTTTTGTAAACGCCGGTAAAGCGACTGCGTAATTGTGATTTCGATATGATTCTGCTGCTTGCTCAAATTCCGAGGCAGCCTGAGTGGATGATTGCCACATAAGAGGGAAAATCAACAATACGAAATAGATACGATTAGTCATAATCTCTGATGTAACCCCATCCTTGGTGATTTAGTTGCCTGCCTTTATGAGCGTTTTGATTTCTTGTCGAGTTCATAATGTTACCAGATGTATTTCCGATTAGGTGGCCCTGAAAGATTCGGGGCAGAGAAGCACCTATCTGAAAACATACATCAGGGTCTCCTTATCGAGCAGAAAATCTTCAGAAGCCAAATCAGACCAAAGCGATATTTTGCAGAGAGGTGAAACTCAGACTGGCTAAAATGTTGCTCGCATGGTCAGGTTGGTAAGGTGGGAAATTTTTGCCCGTAATGCGAGCGATAGAGTGGGGGACAATTGATTGTCAATGTTGTTGATTAGACCGCAGTCTGCCGCAGAAATAGTTAGTCGCTAACTCGCTCATAGCGTTCGTACAGGTAGTCGATATTAGAGAGGTACCGCTTCTCGTCGACTATTGAGAAATCATTCTCGGGAATTTGTGGAAAATATACATCGCCTTCAACCTCAGTCTGGATCGTGGTGATATGCAGCACGTCCGCGATGTTGAGATCAAAAGCCTGTCGATATATCTCACCACCTCCGACAAAATGAATAGGTACCCCTTTGGTTTGTGCCAACTTAAGAGCAGTAGGAATATCGTTTACGCACTCACATCCTTCATGACTAAAGGCTGCGTTCCGGGTGACTATGATCGTGTCGCGTCCTGGCAGGGGGCGTCCGATTGATTCAAAGGTTTTTCGACCCATAATCATGCAGCCGCCCATGGTCAGTTCCTTGAAAAGCTTTTGTTCGCCTTTCACGCGCCAGGGGATCTCATCGCCCCGACCGATGACGTGGTTTTTGGAACGCGCGGCGATGATCGTAACCTCT
>TARA_B110000003_G_scaffold201285_1_pt1 | contig 12627 bp, 9 predicted proteins | sample TARA_B110000003 | Tara Oceans TARA_B110000003 (sample SAMEA4396424) | marine metagenome | biome: Westerlies Biome; feature: [SRF] surface water layer (ENVO:00010504); material: water (ENVO:00002006), including particulate matter (ENVO:01000060) such as... | depth 5 m
TACAGAATTAATAAATCTAAAAGAACATACATAAAACCAAAACATGAGTTAGGAGAGCCTCCGCTAAGATTTAATTGGCAAACACCTATTTTGCTGTCTTCACACAATCAAGACGTATTATATTTGGGAAGCAATAAGCTTCATGTTTCGTATAACAAAGGGGATAAATGGTCTTTTAAATCTAAGGATTTAACAAATGGAATTAAAAAGGGAAATGTTCCCTATGGAACATTAGCATCAATTGATGAATCGATTTTTAAATTCGGAAAATTAGTTACTGGTTCTGATGACGGTTTAGTTCAGTTATCAAACGATGGAGGAAATAATTGGATGATAATTTCTGAGGATTTACCTAAAAACATGTGGGTTAGTAGAGTTGTTTTTTCAAAACACAAAGAAAACAGGATATACGTTTCTTTAAATGGTTATAGATTTGACGACTTCAAACCTTATGTTTATGTTACTGACGATGACGGAGAAAACTGGAGGGCTATAGATTCAAACTTGCCACTTTCGTCTGTAAACGTAATCAAAGAAGATCCTTTTTACGAAGATTTACTTTATTTAGGCACAGATAATGGTGTGTATATTAGTTTTGATAAAGGAATAAGTTGGAATCCTTTTTATGAAGGTTTACCTAAAGTAGCCACCCATGATTTAGTTATTCAAAAAAGTGCAAAAGAGTTATTAATTGGTACACACGGAAGATCAATTTATAAAACTGACTTATCTGTTATTTATTCTTTAATTGAAGCCCGTAATTTAAATCAAACTCATTATTTGATGTTGAAAGACATTAATTTTTCCTCAAGGTGGGGAACAAAAACATACAATTGGTCTGAGTTTAATTTGCCTAATCAACATTTCAATTTATATTCGAACAGAGATCAAAAACTAACCATGAAGCTTTTAGATGGTAGTAAAAATTTAATTTATAAAATAAAGTTAAATTTAGAAAAAGGCTTTCAAAAAGTAGATTTACCCATTTTTTATTTTAACGAAAATATGGCTAAAAAAAATAAAATTATAAAATCAGATAATGGCAAGTATTATTTAAAAAAGGGACAATATGAATTAGTACTGGGAGATGTATCTGAAAATTTTAATATAAAATAAATAGTAAGTTTTTATTGTCTTATAGCTTGCCATGGGTTAATTTTGTATTATAATTCAGTTATGAGTAACCTAATGCAAACTTCAATAATTAAAAAATTTGCAATGGCAATTTCAGGCCTTTTTTTAATTATTTTTTTACTCCAACACTTTATAATAAATGTTACATCCATTTTTAGCGAATCAATATTTAATCAATTTTCCCATTTTATGGGTAAAAATTTTGTTGTTCAGTTCATAGCCCAGCCAATTTTAATTTTTGGAGTAATTTTCCATTTTGTAATGGGTTTCTATTTGGAAATTCAAAATAGAAGAGCAACAAAATACGAGTACTTTAAAGAAAATGGTTCTGCTAATTCTTCGTGGATGAGTAGAAATATGATTTGGAGTGGTCTGGTTATTTTATCTTTTTTAGTATTGCATTTTATCGATTTTTGGATTCCTGAAATGAATTATAAGTATATAGAATTCCTCCCAGACGATCCTAATCGATACTATGAGGAATTGGTCCACAAGTTTGAGAAGCCTTGGAGAGTTCTTCTGTATTGTATTTCTTTTGGCTTATTGTCAATGCATTTACTACATGGCTTTTCTTCTGCTTTGAAATCAATGGGTGCCAACAAATACTACTCGAAATTTGTAAAAAATCTTATTCACTTATATAGCATAGGTATTCCACTTGGGTTTTGCTTTATCGCTTTATATCATTTTATATCACATATTTAATATTAATTATTTGTGTTACAAATGTGTTAAAAATATATGATTATAAAATTATAATTATTTGATTTATACCGTGTTACAAGTTGTGTTACAAATTTATTTTAATACTTAACAATAAAACATAAATTTTTTACTACTTTTACTAAAGTTTATATGTCAAAAAAGAAATTAACATATTCTTTAAATTACAGAAAGCCAAAGGCTCAGTACAATAGTTCAGATGAACTAATGATTTGTATACGCTATTATCATAAATGTAACACTACAAATAAAACTAAAGTTATTAAAAAGAGTACTGGTATAAAGTGTAAACTCAGCGACTGGAATTCAGATTGGCACAAGACTCCGCTGCGAAGCCCTATAAAAGACACGGATCCTAACCACAAAAAAAAGAATAAATTATTAAAAGATCAAGTTAAAAATTTTGATTTCTTTGATTCTTCAACTTCTTCCCCTAACAATAATTTTTCATCGGCTCTTAATTCAAAGTTGCCTGTTGGGTCCATTGACAAAAAGTGGATTAATTATAAAAATTCAATAAACCTAGTAAGTCCCGCTAATAAAAGAAATATCGATGTAATTGTTGTTGGAACTGGTTTAGCTGGCGGTTCTGCTGCTGCAACCCTTGCGGAATTAGGATATAATGTTAAAACATTTTGTTTTCAGGATTCACCAAGAAGAGCTCATTCAATTGCTGCCCAGGGTGGTATAAATGCTGCTAAAAATTATCAAGGTGATGGTGATTCAACATATAGATTGTTCTATGATACAGTCAAGGGAGGAGATTATAGATCTAGAGAAGATAACGTTTATCGATTGGCTGAGGTTTCTGCCAATATAATAGATCAGTGTGTTGCTCAAGGGGTCCCATTTGCCAGAGATTACGGTGGTTTATTGGATAACCGATCTTTTGGTGGAGTTTTGGTTTCAAGAACTTTTTATGCTAAAGGACAAACTGGCCAACAATTATTATTAGGTGCCTATTCCGCTATGAATAGACAAATTGCCAGAGGAAAAATTAAGATGTATAATAGACATGAAATGTTAGATGTTGTTATTGTCGATGGTAAAGCCAGAGGAATAATTACAAGGAATCTCATTAACGGTAAAATTGATAGGCATTCAGCTCATGCAGTAGTTATTGCTAGCGGAGGTTATGGAAATGTTTTTTATTTATCAACAAATGCTATGGGAAGTAACGTTACTGCAGCATGGAAGGCACATAAAAGAGGTGCATTTTTTGCAAATCCTTGCTTTACTCAAATTCACCCTACATGTATTCCAGTTTCTGGGGATCATCAATCTAAATTGACGTTAATGTCTGAATCATTAAGAAATGACGGAAGAATTTGGGTTCCAAAAATAATTGATGATGTTGTTAAAATTAGAAATGGAAACTTAAGTCCAACAGAAATTTCAGAAGAGAACAGAGATTATTTTTTAGAAAGAAGATATCCAGCTTTTGGAAATTTAGTTCCAAGAGACGTTGCATCCAGAGCTGCTAAGGAAAGGTGTGATGCTGGTTTTGGAATAAATAAGACTGGTGAAGCAGTATATTTAGACTTCGCGTCAGCAATCACTAGATACGGAAAAGAACAAGCTTTAGTTAATGGACAAGATGAAAGTGACAAAACAAATATTGAGAAGCTTGGAAAAGAAATTATTAAAAAGAAATACGGTAATTTATTTCAGATGTACGAAAAAATTGTTGACCAAAACCCATACGAAACACCAATGATGATATACCCTGCTGTTCATTACACAATGGGAGGTATTTGGGTTGATTATAATTTAATGACTACAGTACCTGGGTTATATGCAATTGGTGAAGCTAATTTTTCTGATCATGGAGCAAATAGACTCGGTGCCTCAGCATTAATGCAAGGGCTAGCTGATGGATATTTTGTTCTTCCGTATACAATTGGAGAGTATTTATCTGATGAAATTTCAACTGGTCCAATTCCTAATGATAGTGAGGAATTTATTAACGCAGAGAAGGAATCTATAGAAAAATTAGATTTTTTTATAAATAATAATGGTTCAAAATCAGTTGACTATTTTCATAAAAAACTAGGAAAAATCATGTGGAATAAATGTGGAATGGCTAGAAATAAAAAAGATTTGGAATTGGCTATTACAGAAATTTCTAATTTGAGAAATCAATTTTACAAAGAACTAAAAGTTCCGGGCGATAAAAATGAATTTAATGAAGAACTTGCAAAAGCCGGAAGGGTTGCAGATTTTCTTGAACTTGGAGAACTTTTCGCTAAGGATGCCCTTGATAGAGAAGAATCATGTGGGGGACATTTTAGAGAAGAATATCAAACCAAAGAAGGTGAAGCTACTAGGAAAAAAGAATTTCAGTTTGTTTCTGCTTGGGAACATATTGGGGAGCCTAAAAATGCAATTCTTCACAAGGAAAAACTTGATTATAAAAATATTGAAGTTAAAGAAAGAAGTTATAAATAAATCGTAATGAAACTTAAATTAAAAATTTGGCGACAAAAAAATGCGAAATCTAAAGGTAAGATTGTGAGTTATGATATTGATAATATTTCTCCTGACATGTCATTTTTAGAAATGTTAGACGTTTTAAATGCTGATTTAATTTTAAAAAATGATGAACCTGTATCTTTTGATCACGATTGTAGAGAGGGGATTTGCGGTTCATGCTCACTTTTTATTAACGGACAAGCTCACGGGCCTGACAGATTAGTTACAACTTGTCAACTTCATATGAGAAAATTCAATGATGGTGATACAATCTATATTGAACCATTTAGAGCAAAGGCATTCCCAGTTATAAAAGATTTAGTAGTGGACAGAAGTGCATTTGATAGAATTCAGCATGCTGGAGGGTATATTTCTATTAATACATCTGGAAACACTCAAGATGCAAACTCTATTCCAGTTAATAAAAATGATGCTGATTTAGCATTTGATGCTGCTACATGTATTGGTTGTGGAGCATGTGTTGCAACATGTAAAAACTCCTCAGCTATGCTTTTTGTCGGTGCTAAAGTTTCTCAATATTCTTTATTGCCTCAAGGTCAAACAGAAGCATCTAGAAGAGTAGTAAATATGGTAAATCAAATGGATTTAGAAGGGTTTGGAAATTGTTCGAACACTGGCGCATGTGAAGTTGAGTGTCCCAAAGGAATTTCACTTGATAATATAGCTAGAATGAACAGAGATTTTATAAAAGCTAAAATTTCTTCTTAAATCACTAAAACTATTTTTTTAAAATAAGTAAGTGGCTATCCATTACATTTCCCATTAAAATAAGGTCTCCAAAAGGTGCAGCAACAGTTGAACCAGACATATAATTCCCTTTTTCTAAATAAACTTTTTTTAAAAGATAATTATTCTTTTCAAAGTATTTTATGGTGATAATTTCTGAAGGTGAAATTTCCTTATTTCCCTTACTATAAGAATTGAAATGTAATAGATTAGGATGTGCTCCAATCCAAAGATTATTTTTTGAATCAAATTCAATGTTATCTACTCCAGTTCCGCAATAAATATTTTCAACAAAAGTTAAAGAATTATCATTGTTTTTTTTAAACACTTTAACGTAAAATTTTCTTGGTGAGGCTACAAATATTAATTCTTTTTTTGAATCATAATTAATTCCATTAGCATAAGATATTCCATTAGCAACTTCCTTAAATTTTAATCCATCAAAATAAACGACATTTGAAATAGAAAGTCCTAAATAATCTTCTGCCAAACGTAATATTCCACTTTTATATTTATGATCGTTTGTGAAATACAAGCTCTTTTCGTCGATTAAAACAACATCGTTTGGACTTAAAATCGTAGGGCTATCAAGTGTTTTGATATGGGTTAGTTCAGTCCCAGATAATCTGAATATCTCGATATATTCACCTTTAAGTGTGTGATTTACTGCAGCAATAGTAGTAATATTCCCTGTTTTGAAAATTGAAATACCATGTGGAGCAAATGGTTTGTTAAATTTTTTTGTTAGAAGTATAGGTTCAGAATCAAGTTTTCTAAGATTGAGATAATATAATCCTCCAATTTCTTGCTCTAAAGAGGGAAAATGCTTTCTATTTGTAGATGATATTATTGCAAAACTATCAATTCTATTAATCGTAATATCTTCTGCGCCAACAATATTTATTTTATTATATATTTCTCCATCAAATTTATTTTCAATTACTCTAAAATAACCAGTGCTCCAAAAAATATTAATTACATATAACAAAAGTATAATCACAATTATTATAGACCCTTTTTTCATTTTACAACTATTTTTTCTTCTAAAATCCAATTTGCTCTAATCACGAACTCCTCCATTACGTGAAATACTTTTTCAGGCTGAATTCTTTTCAAAAAACTTCCAGTATCCCACTTTTTGTTATCATTTTTATCAAAAATAATTTTTACAAAATAACTAGAAGGTTTAAGAAATTCAAAAACGCAAGGATCGTCGAACGAGTTTAAAATGGTCTCCCTTATAACCTCATCTTTATTGTTAGTCAAATGAACTATAATTGGGAATTCTCTCACATTACTTATCCCAAGTTTTAAAGTTCCGTAATCAGTCCTGCTTTTAGTTTTAATTTTATAATTAACTGTATCGTTCGTTGTATCAAAAAAATCAATTAAAGCATTTGGATTTAAATTAATAATATAACTGTCATTTGGTAATAATTCAAAATCAAAATTCACATCAAATTTGTTTTTATCAATCTGAGCACTAAAAGGAATTAAAAGAGAATCTTTATTTAAGATGCTAATTTGATCAATGTTAACTTGAGATAAAGGAATATTACTCAATATTTTAAATTTATCATTTAGGTCTAATACAGATTTTACCGATGGATTAATCATCAAAGAATCTTTGTCTTGTTCTTTGAATTTTAAAGTATACTTTTCTTTATGATTTTGATTATTAACAACGAATCTTAAGGAATCATATTTAATGGTTTTAAACCAATAATTTAAGGTATCGGAATCTTTATTTTTAGTAATAACAGATTCGATATTTTTATCGTCAATTAATTCAATTTTAACATCTTTGTAATTTCCTTTAAACCCAAATCCCACTTTGTTTTGTGCTTCTAAAAAAGGTTTAAAGCTTTTAAATGGAATTTCTTCTTTAAACAATTTTAACGACAAGCTATCTTTGTTAGGAAGGGTTACAAATTCATCAATAAAACCAATTTTTTCAAATTCAGGATCAAATTTGTAATTATTATTTTCATCTTTTAAGGCTAGTAGTAAATATTTTCCTTTTTTTAGGTTCGTCATTTTAAAACTAGTTGAATCAAGAGTACTTCCAACATAATTAGGTAAGCCATTGTATATTATAGAGTCGTTATAATTATCGTTTATTGGAAACAAAAAAGTTGATATGAAATTATCAGATTCTCTTTCTAGAGTATTAGTTATATTTCCTGATATAAATAATGAATCAACATATTTGCCAGTTGAAAAAGCATATTTAAAAAAAGGAAGCTTATTTTCTTCATTATTATCTACGACACTTTGTCCAAAATTAAAAACATATGTATTATTTTCATCAAGTTTTTCCTTTATATCAATCTGAATATATTTTGATGCTCCAGATTGAGGGCTAATAGAATAAAAACTTTTATCAATAGGAGGAGAAACTACAAGTTGTTTTCTAAAGTCTTTAAGCTTAATGTATTCGTTAAAATAAAGTCTAATCCTTTTTTCATTAAAATTGATTGAATTTTCAGCTGGCTCAGCATTTAAAAGAATGGGGGGGTCTTCATCTTTTGGTCCTCCGTCTGGAATTCCTCTTTTTGCACAATTAATTAATGAGGAACAAATTAGAACCAAAAAAATTAATTTTATGTTTTTCATTAAATTTTATAGATAAGCAAAATAACAATTATTTTCACTAATTCTATTTTAATTAAATAAATAGAATTTATATAGAATTTTACTCTTATTTTTGATAAATGAGCAAAGATGATAATTTTAAGAAAGTAATTTCCCACGCCAAAGAATATGGTTTTGTTTTTCAATCTAGTGAAATATATGATGGTTTAAGTGCAGTATATGATTATGGCCAAAATGGAACAGATCTTAAAAACAATATTAAAGATTATTGGCTTAAAGCCATGGTTCAATTAAATGACAACATTGTAAATATAGATTCAGCAATTTTAATGCATCCTAAAACTTGGAAAGCTTCTGGTCATGTAGACGCTTTTAGCGATCCCTTGATTGACAATAAAGATTCAAAAAAAAGATATAGGGCTGATGTGTTGATTGAGGATTATATTTCTAAAATTGATAATAAAATTCAAAAAGAAATTTTAAAAGCAAAAAAAAGATTTGGTGAAAATTTTGATCAAAAACAGTTTGTTGATACAAATCCAAGAATTCTAAATTATAAAAATAAAATCAACGAAATAACTAAAGTTTTTAGCGAATCTCTTGAAAAGGATGATCTTAAAGCTTTGAAAAAATTAATAGAAGATTTAGAAATTGCGTGCCCAGTTTCAGGATCTAAAAATTGGACGGATGTAAAACAATTCAATTTAATGTTTGGAACTAAGCTAGGGGCATCTGCCGAAAGTGCAATGGACTTGTATTTAAGGCCAGAAACTGCACAAGGTATTTTTGTAAATTTTTTAAATGTTCAAAGAACCAGTAGATTAAAAATTCCATTCGGAATAGCCCAAGTAGGCAAGGCATTTAGAAATGAAATTGTTGCTAGACAATTTATATTTAGGATGAGAGAATTTGAGCAAATGGAAATGCAGTTTTTCATTAAACCAGGTACTCAAAAAGAATGGTATTCTAAATGGAAAGCAAATAGATTAGCCTGGCACCTTTCTTTAGGTTTAGGTGATGGTAATTACAGATTTCATGATCACGATAAGCTGGCACATTATGCCGACGCAGCTTGTGATATTGAATTTAATTTTCCATTTGGATTCAAAGAACTTGAAGGTATTCACTCTAGAACTGATTTTGATCTTTCTAGTCATGAAAAATTTTCATCAAAAAAAATAAAATATTTTGATACACAAGCTAATGAAAGCTATACTCCATATGTTCTTGAAACATCAATTGGTTTAGACAGGATGTTTTTAGCTGTTTTTTCAAAATCTTTAAAAGAAGAAAAACTTGATGATGGCTCTTTTAGGACTGTATTAAAATTTCCCAAAATCCTTGCTCCAAAAAAAGTTGCAGTTCTTCCTTTATTAAAAAAAGATGGTCTTCCTGAACTATCAAAAAAAATATTAGAAGAATTCAAATGGGACTATAATTCTATTTACGATGAAAAAGATGCTATTGGACGAAGATATAGAAGGCAAGATGCTTTAGGAACACCATATTGTTTGACTATAGATCATCAATCTCTAGAAGACGGGACTATAACTATTAGAGATAGAGATACAATGAGCCAACAAAGATTAACTGTTCAAGAAGTAAAAAATAAAATAGAATCAGAATTAGATATAAAATCTTGGTTAACATTTTAAAATGAAAATTATTTCTTATAATGTTAACGGAATTAGAGCCGCCATAAAAAAAGGCTTTATCGAATGGCTTAAATCCTCAAATGCTGATGTAATTTGTATCCAAGAAATTAAAGCCAACAGAGATCAGTTAGATTTAAGCTTTTTTTCTGAAATAGGATATAATTATAATTATTGGTTTTCTGCACAAAAAAAAGGATATAGTGGAGTGGCAATTTTATCAAAGCACAAGCCTAAACATATTGAATATGGAACAGGAATTGATCACATGGATTTTGAAGGCAGAAATCTTAGAATTGATTTTGATAAAGTCTCAGTAATGAGTCTTTATTTACCATCAGGAACCAATATTCAAAGACTTGATTATAAGTTTCAGTACATGAAAGAGTTAAAGGATTATATTCAAAAATTAAAAGAAAATATTCCAGATTTAGTAATATGTGGAGACTATAATATATGTCATAATGCAATTGATATTCATGATCCAATAAGAAATGCTAAAGTATCAGGATTTCTTCCCCATGAGAGAGAATGGTTAACAGATTTTATGGATATAGGATTTGTAGACTCATTTAGACATTTAAATAAAGATCCAAATAAATATAGTTGGTGGAGTTATAGAGCTAACTCCAGGGCAAATAATAAAGGTTGGAGGATTGATTATAATTTAGTTTCAAATTCTTTAAAATCTAATATTAAATCATCATCTATTTTAGATCAAGTTTTTCACTCTGATCACTGCCCAATAGTTGTTGAACTAAACTTATAAATAAATGAAATACACTTTTTTACCTTCAACTAATATAAAGGTTAGTAAAATTTGTCTTGGCACAATGACGTTTGGAAATCAAAATTCTGAGCAAGAAGGCTTTGAACAAATGGATTATGCAATTGAAACTGGCGTTAATTTTTTCGATACTGCTGAACTTTATCCTGTTCCTGCAACTGCAGCATTATATGCAGATACCGAAAAAATAATTGGAAAATGGATGACCCAAAAAAAGAATAGAAATCAAATTGTATTAGCTACCAAAATAGCTGGACCTGGAGACTATACTAAACATATTAGGACTAGTGGATTTTCAAAATCTGCCTTAATTTCTGCTGTTGAAGGAAGTTTGAAAAGACTTAAAACAGATTATATAGACTTGTATCAGCTTCATTGGCCCGAAAGAATTACAAATACTTTTGGAAATAGAGGTTTTAATTCAAGTTTTGATGATAATTGGCAAGAAAATTTTGAATCAGTTTTAAATTGTTTAAAAGAACTAGTTTCTAATGGAAAAATCAGAACTATTGGACTTTCAAATGAAAACCCATGGGGTTTTATGAAGTTTTTAGAATTATCAAAAAAAGATTTGCCTAAGACTATTACAATTCAAAATCCATATTCTTTACTTAATAGGCTATTTGAGGTCGGTAATGCGGAAATATGTAAAAGGGAAAAAGTAGGTCTATTGGCTTATTCTCCACTTGGTTTTGGTGTATTAAGCGGGAAATATCTAAATGGTAAAATGCCTAAGGATAGTAGATTAAATTTATTTCCAAACTTGAGTCGCTTCTCTGGTAAAAACTCAATGAAAGCAACAAGTTTGTATAATGATATAGCTGTAAAAAATAATCTTTCACTAACTCAAATGTCTTTGTCTTTTGTTAACTCTAGGTCCTTTGTCACTAGTAATATTATTGGAGCTTCAAAATTATCTCAATTAAAAGAAAACATTAAAAGCATTGAAGTCGATTTAAATGATCAAATTTTAAAAGAAATTGAATCAGTACATAATTTAATTCCTAACCCTGCTCCTTAAATAGGTTTTTAATTAAATCTTCAATTCTTATGTAAGAAATTATTTTTAGTTTTTTAGGAACAAAAGAAATTTTTGCAGCTTCAGAAACTATTAATATTTCGAACCCAAGTTTTTCTGCCTCATTAATACGTTGATCAATTTTTGGTACAGACCTTAACTCCCCAGATAACCCAATTTCAGAGGCAAAGCAAATACCTTTTTGTAACGGGATGTTGAAATTACTAGAAAGTATAGCTGCAACAACAGCTAAATCCATGGCAGGATCTTCAATTTTTATTCCTCCTGTAATATTTAAAAAAACATCTTTTGAACCTAGTTTGAATCCGGCACGCTTTTCTAAAACAGCTAATAGCATGTTTAATCTTTTTGCATTAAATCCTGTAGTACTTCTTTGAGGAGTTCCATAAACTGCAGAACTTACCAAAGCTTGAACCTCTATCATTATAGGCCTAATACCTTCGATAGTCGAAGCTATAGCGTTGCCACTTAACGGAGTTTTATTATTTGAAATTAAAAGTTCGCTTGGATTTGTAACCTGTCTTAGACCACTATTTAACATTTCATAAATACCTATTTCAGCTGTTGATCCAAATCTATTTTTTTTTGCTCTTAAAATCCTATAAATATTATTTCTATCTCCTTCAAACTGTAAAACTACATCAACCATATGTTCTAAAATTTTAGGACCTGCAATTCCTCCGTCCTTTGTTATATGTCCGACAAGAAAAACTGGAAGATTTGTTTTTTTTGAATAATTTAAAAACTGGGAGGCAGATTCTTTAATTTGAGAAACACTTCCAGGGCTACTATCAAGAACATCGGTTTGTAATGTTTGGATAGAGTCGATGATCACTAAATCTGGTTTTATAGAATTGATTTGAATTAATATAGTTTCAACATTTGTTTCATTTAAAATATAGCACTGATTAGAATCACTATTTATTCTATTAGCTCTTCTTCTTATTTGTTGCTGACTCTCTTCTCCTGTAACATACAAAACTTTATTTTTTATTTCTAGAGAAATTTGAAGTAATAAAGTAGACTTACCTATACCAGGCTCGCCTCCAATCAAAATAAGAGATCCTGGAACAATTCCACCTCCTAGAACCCTATTCAGTTCTTTGTCTTCAACTAATAACCTGGGATCTTTTTCAAAATCAATATCGTTAACAAGTTGAGCTTTAGATTTTAATTCAACACTGTTTAAACCTAAATTAACTTTAGAAGGTTTTTTAATTACTTCTTCAATTAATGTATTCCATTCTTTACAAGAACTGCATTGACCAAGCCATTTCGAATGTTGTGCTCCGCAATTTTGACAACAGTAAGAAGTTTTTAATACAGCCATTTATTTACTAGAATTATTTGTTTAATATAGGTAAAAAAATAAAAGATAAAGAACCAAAAGTTACTATCATTAATGTTTGAGAAGCCCAAACAATCCAGCCTAAAGCTAATGCACTTTCATATGACACTTCGTATTGACTTATTACAGC
>TARA_B110000003_G_scaffold268400_1_pt1 | contig 12599 bp, 7 predicted proteins | sample TARA_B110000003 | Tara Oceans TARA_B110000003 (sample SAMEA4396424) | marine metagenome | biome: Westerlies Biome; feature: [SRF] surface water layer (ENVO:00010504); material: water (ENVO:00002006), including particulate matter (ENVO:01000060) such as... | depth 5 m
AATTTTACGTGCAGATGAACGGTTTTCTGGGAAATTGAAGGATGGAACAGAATTTGACTGGGGGATTGATGATATTCCTTTGGACTTTGACGGTCCAGCTTCGGCTGGAAGTATGTCAGGGTCAGGAGGGATTATTGTTATGGATGATTCGGTTGATATGGTGGAAGCGATGGCTAATATCAATGCCTTTTATGCACATGAATCATGCGGTCAATGTACACCCTGTCGTGAAGGGTCGTTATGGATGAAAAAAATCACCACCCGTATGTGTGGAGGTGAAGCTCGAAAGGAAGATGCCGATTTGCTTTTATCGGTTGCCAATCAAATCGAAGGAAGAACGATTTGTGCTTTTGGAGAAGCTGCATCCTGGCCAACCCAAAGTTTTATTGCTAAATTTCGTGATGAATTTGAAGATAAGGCTCAAAACGGAGGTAAGAAACCCCCGCTTCAACTAATTTAATTTTCTTATGAGTACCAACGGGAAATCATCTATGGTAACCATTAATCTTGATGGCAATGAGGTCGAGGTGCCTGCGGGTATTAACTTGGTTGAAGCTGCAGGAATTCATGGTACTGAAGTACCTCACTATTGTTATCACCCTCAACTAAGTGTAGCCGGTAATTGTCGGATGTGTTTGGTTGAAATGGGAACCCCCATGCGAGATCGTGGTACAGGAGAAGCAATTTTGGATGAGAATGGGGTGCAGAAAATTGGATGGATTCCCAAACCAATAATTGGTTGTGGGACTAATGTTTCCCCTGGGATGCATATTAAGACAAAATCTCCTATGGTAACCGATTCAAGAGAGGGGATTATGGAATTTCTTCTGGTTAATCACCCGTTGGATTGCCCTATTTGTGATCAGGCTGGGGAATGTCGCTTGCAGGAATTTGCCACGGATTATGGACGTGGATACAGCCGTTATGTAGAACGCAAGAATGTTAAACCTAAGAGAACCAAGTTGGGACCAAGGGTCACCTTGGATGATGAAAGATGTATTTTATGTTCCCGTTGTATTCGATTTTGCCAGGAAGTTGTTGATGATGATGTGCTCGGTTTTGTAGATCGTGGCAGTTTCTCCACATTGACATGTTTTCCGGGTAAAGAATTATCCAATAACTACTCTCTTAATACGGTTGATCTTTGTCCTGTCGGTGCACTTACCAGTACCGATTTTCGGTTTAAAATGAGGGTTTGGTTTCTAAAGGAATCTTCTAGTATTTGCACAGAAAGTAGTGCTGGTTCAAATATCTTGGTATCCAGTAGGGAAGGGGAAATTCATCGAATCACTCCCCGTCGTAACGATTCTGTTAATGATAGCTGGATGACGGATAGTGGTCGTGATTTATACAAGCAGGTCAAATCAGATAACCGTTTGCTTTCGGCTTCAGTGTCAGCAGAATCAGCCAATTTGACTGAGGCCATTTCTTCTGCAATCGATCTTTTGAAAGATAAAAATGTGGGGATTGTCGGTTCATGCCACTCTTCAGTTGAAGAGCAGTATTTATTGAATAAACTTTCCAAAAATATTAAAGCGAAGAAATTTTTAAGGGGACATTTTGGGGATGATGATGGAATTCTCCTTTCCGCCGATCGCTCCCCTAATCTTCGAGGTAATTTAGTGACTGGCTTTACCAATAAGTATCCGTCTGAGGAATTATCTGAACTTTCACAGGCACTTGATAAAAAACAAATTGATGCCCTCATTGTAATGGGTGAGGAATTATCTGAATCGGGTATCGATTTGGAAGATTTGAATATACCTGTTATCTACTTAGGCACTCATCAAAATAAAACTTCCGAACTTTCCAAGGTGGTCATTCCAATGCTCACTTCCTTTGAAAAATCCGGTTCTTTTATCAATCGAAATTTTCGTCTTCAGTCTTTCAAACAGTCTGTTCCTGGTCCAGCCGGATTACTTCCTGATCTGCATATCATCGCATCGCTGATTAATGGCTTATCTGAAGATACAGAACAATCCTCGGATCTCGCATCCATTTGGAAACAATTGAGTAAATCGCCCACCAACCCATTACATGGAATAATTTATTCTAAAATTCCGGAAGATGGAATTCAATTAAATGGAACGAAATGGGACTCCCTATCTTTCGTGGAGAAAAAAGCTTTGCATTTTTCTCCCCTCAAACAAACTCAGAAAGCTTAATTTTGTATGTTTGATGTTGAATTGATGTTGATGATTGGTCTGAAGGTTTTATTTGCCTTGTTGATGATTGGGGCTGTCATGACTATGGCTGGATACTCCGTATTGGCGGAAAGAAAAGTCAGTGCATGGATGCAGGGTCGTGTGGGGCCAAACCGAACAGTTTTACCTTTTGTCGGTAGCATACCATTTGCCGGGAGGTTTTTGAAAGGGCTTGGTATCTTTCAACCCTTGGCGGATGGATTGAAATTTTTATTCAAAGAGGAAATGATACCCGGGCATGTTAATAAATTTTATTATAACCTTGCCCCCATTGTAGCGTTGGTTCCTGCATTGACCACAATGACCGTGTTACCATTTGGTGAATTCTTTACTGAAAATGGAGACTCCATACCATTAATGTTAGCTAATTTAGAGGTCGGCATCCTTTTTGTTTTGGCTGTTTCTTCCCTCGGTGTTTACGGAATCGTATTGGCTGGTTGGTCTTCGAATAGTAAATATCCTTTTCTTGGAGGAATTCGTTCATCCGCTCAAATGATATCTTATGAACTTGCCATGGGTTTGTCTTTACTCCCGGTTTTTTTATGGGTTAGTGAACCTGGTACGGGTGCTATGGGGTTGAGTCTTGTAGATATTGTGAATTCCCAAAGCCAAAGTCCATGGCTTTTATTGGTGCAACCATTATCTGCGTTGATTTTCCTGATCGCATTATTTGCGGAGACAAATCGTTTGCCATTTGATATGCCTGAATCTGAAACAGACTTGGTCGGTGGATTTCATACTGAATATGGCGGATTTAAGTTCGGAATTTTCTTTGTGGCTGAATATGCACATATTGTGGTGGGTTCTGCGATTTTCACCATAATTTTTTTGGGAGGTTGGCATTTTCTTCCTTGGATGGCGGATCCATGGCCTGCCACATGGATTGGTAGTTTAATTGGAGTTGGCTGGTTTTTAGCCAAAACCATTTTTTTAATCTTCTTCTTTATATGGATTCGATGGACCCTTCCACGATTTCGTTATGATCAAGTTATGAATCTTGGTTGGACAAAGCTTCTTCCCCTTGCTCTGCTTAACCTGATTTTTTATGTATTGCTAGTGACTTGGTTAGATCAACCACCTGCATAATTTTCATCATGGCCAAAACTGTAGTTCTTCAACGCAAACCCCTTTCTTTATCTGAAAGGACTTATCTTCCTCAAATTGTAACTGGTTTGAAAACAACTTTTTCCAATATGTTTAAGGAAAAGGTCACCTTACAATATCCTGAAGAAAAGCCAAGTATTCCAAAAAATTTTAGGGGAGTGCCTACTTTGGTCAAAGATCCTAATGGACGCGAAAAATGCGTTTCCTGCCAATTGTGTGAATTTGTTTGTCCGCCCAAGGCAATTCGAATTACTCCTGGTTCGGTACCTGAGGATGAAGTGGATAGAGAACATGTTGAAAAAGCCCCGCAGGAGTTTGAAATCAATATGCTTCGCTGTATTTATTGCGGTTATTGCCAAGAAGTGTGCCCTGAAGAGGCTATATTTTTACAGGATGAATATTCTACCTCCGGTTATACCAGGGAAGAGATGGTTAATAATAAGGAAAAGCTTTATGAACTAGGTGGGACTCTACCCGATCAACATTACAAATGGGACAAAAAGAAAAGTGCGGAAGATGAGGGAAATGATCATTAAGATTATTTTTTGGATGGCATAATGAATATCATATTTAATGACTGAAATGCGGATTTATACTTTGTGAATATTGTAGATTTACTTTTTTATTTTTTTGCCACTCTATCTGTTGGGGGTGGGGTTCTTATGGTCGTATCTCGCCATCCTGTATCTGCGGCTATGTTTATGATTATTTCATTGGTGAGCGTGGCCGCCCTTTTTGTTTTGCTTGAAGCCTTCTTTTTAGCAGTTTTACAGGTTTTGGTTTATGGGGGAGCCGTAATGGTTCTTTTCCTTTTTATTATCATGCTGCTTGATGTTGGTCCTGAGGGGGGGAAGGTGTCTCGTATTAAAATGCTCTCGGGTTTAGCAGGTTCTTTATCTGTGGGTATTCTAATTATATTATTGCTTCAATTTTCTGGAGTTGGCGATGCATCTACGCAAAACTGGCAAGCTATTCAGGCAACCGAAGCAGTCAATGGAGACTCACTACTTTTTTCAACATCCTTGAAAAATTTTGGCTACGGACTTTTTACAAAATACATGCTTCCTATACAATTGGCGGGTTTTCTACTTTTAGCCGCTATGGTTGGGGTGATTGTTCTTAGTAAAAATGCAAACACGGAGCAGGAAAACTAAGATGGAAACAATTACACCACAGCATTTTTTAGTCTTATCCTTCCTTCTTTTTGGTGTTGGTTTTTTAGGCGTGGTTCTGCGACGGAATTTATTACTTGTTTTAATGTCACTTGAACTAATGCTTAACGGAGTAAATGTTGCCTTGGTTTCTTTTTCCAGAACTAGCCTGAATTTAGATGGCAGTCTGTTTGTATTTTTTATTATGACCGTGGCTGCTACTGAGGTTGCGGTTGGGTTGGCTCTTTTAGTTGCTCTTTATAAGAAAAGGCAGAGTGTTTTCTCGGAAGATATTTCCCTTCTTAAAAACTAATATCATGGAAACTGAAACTGTTGTATTTAGTCTTCTTCTTCTCCCTTTACTCTCGGCATTCGTTACCCTGCTTTTTTTCCGTAAGTTAGGAAACATAGCATCACTTTTATCCGTTGCGACTTCCGGTGGGATTCTGGTCTTTTCCCTTTTTCTTATCTTTAATGGAGAAAATGAAGTTTTTAGCTGGCAGACTACTTGGTTACGGATGTCCAATTGGGAGCTGGGTTTTGGCTTCTTAATCGATGCACAAGCCCGTCTTCTTCTGTTCGTCGTATCCTTTGTAGGTTTTCTGATACATATTTTTAGTCTTGGTTATATGGCCGATGATGGAGCGAAGGCTAGGTATTTTGGCGGATTATCGGTTTTTATGTTTTCTATGATTGGGATCACTATTGCTGATAACCTAATCATGATTTTTGTTTTTTGGGAACTCGTTGGTTTTAGTTCTTATCTATTAATTGCTCATTATTTTACAACCGATGAAGCGGCTCAAGCTTCCAAGAAAGCTTTTATTGTTAATCGTGTTGGTGACTTTGGCTTCCTCATTGGTATCGTGTTAACTTACTGGACCGCGGGAACCGTTAACTTGGTTGAATTGGCAGATCAAGTTGATTTTGACCCTACAATTGTTTCCACTGTTTTAGGGTTGGCTTTAGCTTGTGGTTTTATTGGAAAGTCTGCTCAATTTCCTCTTCATATTTGGCTTCCAGATGCGATGGCAGGTCCGACACCGGTTTCAGCTTTAATTCATGCCGCAACCATGGTGGCTGCCGGTATTTACCTTTTAGTACGAATTGATTTTATGTTTACTGGCCAGGTACTTTCTTTCTTTGGTATTCTTGGTGCGGGAATGGGTTTATATGCAGGTTTTTGTGCACTCGTTCAAAGAGATATTAAGAAAATTCTGGCGTATTCTACCTTATCTCAATTGGGATACATGACTGCTGCTTTTGGATTAGGCATGCCAGGGATTGCTCTTTTTCACTTGATGACTCATGCATTTTTTAAAGCCCTGATGTTTTTGGGATCAGGTTCAGTTATTCATGCCTGCCATCATGAACAGGATATTTTCAAATATGGTGGCTTACGAAAAAAAATGCCTGTTACTGCACTCACTTTTCTCGTCGGTGTTTTAGCAATTTCCGGAGTCAATTTTTTGTCAGGATATTTTAGTAAGGACGCTATTTTACTTACTGCTTACAATACAAATATGCCCATATTTTTGCTTTTGTATGCTGGAGCAATCTTGACTGCCCTTTATATGTTTCGATTATATTTTATTACCTTTGAGGGAGAATCTCGGTCTGAATCGGCATCACATGCTCATGAAAATGGTGCTTTAATGACAGGTCCTCTCATTTTGCTTGCGTTGCTTTCTATTTTTGGTGGCTACCATAGTTTATTTCCTCTTGCGATCGTTGAGCCTCTGATACCAGATATAGAATCAGTTGCAGCCATGCCAAATCATATGTGGATGATTGTTCTTGGCACTTTTGCATGGATTGTCGGAGGAATAACCGCCAGGAATTTATATGGTCGGGTAGGGCAGGAAGATCCGCTTGAGCAAAAACTTCCGGTCTTCTTTGCCTTATGTCAGAGTAAACTTTTCTTTGACCAAATTTATGGATTTTATGTTCAACGAATTCAGGATCCATGTGCCCGTTTTCTCGAGGTGATGGAACTGCTTTTTATATCTGGATTAATGGTCCGTGGTTCCGCCGGGGTGGCAGGGCTTTTTGCCTTAATTGGTAAGGCTTTTTATGTGGGTAAAATTCATGCTTATTCTTTTTGGTTTGTGGCAGGTACGATCGGGTTTCTTGCCTATGCGGCAGGTGTTTTTGGAAATTGAGGATTTGATATAATGACAACAGATCAAATTTTACTTCTTGGCTCCATTGTGGTTCCCGCATTGGTTTCAATTATTCTTTATTCTGGAATGGGGCGGAGTGAATCCATTGTAAAAAATTTAGCCTTGGTTGGCTTTGGATTCCCTTTTATCGCGGGCATCGTTCTCTTTTTGAAATTTGACGGTTCAAATGGCGGGTATTGTTTTGAAATCTTCCATCCGCGGATGGGGCTTCAGGAATTAAAAATTACATTTCATCTTGGTCTAAATGGAGTGTCTTCACCATTATTTGCTATGGCCGGAGTGGTTGGATTAGCTGCTGGGTTAACTGCCATGCATTCAGGAGCTGATCGCCTAAGGCTTTATCTTGCTCTTCTCTTAACTATGCAATCTGGATTAATGGGGCTTTTTGCAAGTGTCGACTTGTTCTTCTATTATCTCTTCCATGAGTTTGCACTTATTCCAACTTTTATCATGATTGGACTTTGGGGTGGTCGTGATCGTAGGAGTGTAGCGCTTGAAATTACCATTTATCTAACTCTTGGTGCATTAATTTCCCTAGGTGGGTTGGTTGCTTTAAATGTGATGGTCGATGCCGAGAAATTCGATTTTCCTTCCCTTTCTTCCGCATTATCGCAATTTGCATTGGCTGAATCCACTCAATTTAAAATCTTTGGTCTTTTACTCTTTGGTTTCGGAATCCTTGTGGCATTATTTCCCTTTCATACTTGGGCGGCAAAAGGATATGAATGTGCCCCTACTTCAGTTTCCATGCTCCATGCCGGTGTCCTTAAGAAGTTTGGTCTTTATGGCTTGATTCAAATTGCAGCCCCTTTATTGCCAGAAGGAGCTGCAGAATGGAGTCCCTATTTATTATGGCTCGCATTGGGCAATATTATCTTTGTTGGTGCTGTTGCTATTGCGCAGAAAAATTTAAAATCCATGGTTGGGTATGGATCGGTTATGCATATGGGCTATTGCTTCTTGGGCATAGCAGTTTGTTCATCATTGGGTGCGGGATCAGGTGTCATGTTGATGGTTGCTCATGGGTTGTCGGTTTCATTGATGTTTCTATTGTCAACTTATGTGTATAAAAGAAGTGGTACTTTTGAGATGGATGAGATGGGAGGTCTTGGCAAAAAGACTCCTATTTTAGCCTGTTTTTTTGTAGCCGCATCTTTGGCAACCATTGGTCTGCCCGGATTTGGTAACTTTTGGGGAGAGTTTGGAGTTTTTCTTTCTTTAGGGGAAAATCCTGACCATCACTTCTTTTTATATTTAGCCGCATTGGGAATAATTATTTCTGCTATATTTGGATTACGAGCAGTAGCGAAGATTTTTTATGGAGGAAGCTCCGATGATTTACTTGAACATGAAAAAAAGAATCCGATCAGCGATTTGAGTTTTTCCGAAATTCTCCCTGCTGGGGTAATTTTGTCCGCTCTTTTATTCTTGGGCCTCTGGCCGAGGGGGATTTCCGATCGAATTGACCAAGAGATAAATTCCAGATATTCCCATCTGAGGTCGGATCAGTCCATGTCTCTACCTCCATGCTGTTTATTGGAGAACGGTGATTCAGAAAATAACCAGTCCTTATCCACTCCATTGGAAAAGATTCCTGCAAGCAAACCTTCTGCCGAAAAATAAGATGGAAGCCTTTTTAAATTTTTCAAATTCAAACATTTGGTCTGAAATTTGGCCGGAAATTGTACTTGCCCTTGGTGCAATTTTAATTCTCGGCATTGATCTTTTTCGAAAAAATGGGTCTTCCATATCTACCGGAATGCTTGCGATTATTTTACAGGCTATTCTTTTGATCATTCATCTTGTTGATTATCTCGTCTGGCACCATACTTTTGATCGTGAAACTTTTTCAGGAATGTTGCAGCAAGGCATTCAAGGAGATGTCATGCGAAGTTTCTTTTTACTTTCCTCGCTTTTAGTTTCGATTCTTGGTCATCAATACCTAAAAGGAAAAAACTTGCGATCAGGAGAATTTCACCATCTCACGATGCTTGCAACCGCTGGTTTGATGCTTTTGGTGCAAAGCAATCATTTTCTGATGCTTTTTGTTGCTCTCGAAACTGTCGCAGTCTGTTTTTATACCTTAGTCGCGTATAATAGAAACTCGGCTAAATCCCTTGAGGCAGGAATGAAGTACCTCATTTTTGGCGCGTTAAGTTCTTCTATGCTTCTTTTTGGAATTGTTCTTCTGTATGGGGTTGCTGCAAATCCAGAGGCATGGGGAGCGAGTTATGATAATTTTTCAGGACAAGATCCTTTGGGTTTTCAATACTTGGGGAATTTATTAGAAGCAAACCCTGATCATTTGCTGTTGCGGGCTGGAGTTGTTTTAATCATTGCAGGGATTGCTTTTAAAATTGGAGCCGCCCCTTTTCAAATTTGGGTTCCTGATGTATATCACGGATCGCCTATGCCTATCACCGCTTTCCTTGCGGTTTCGTCGAAAGCGGCTGGTTTTTTCATTCTCATTAATCTAGTGAATGGTCCATTCTTGGGAATGGCCGACTTTTTACTCCCCTTATTTGGATTTGTTGCAACATTTACAATTTTCTTTGGGAATTTAGCTGCATGTGCACAGCGGAATCTGAAACGAATGTTAGGTTTATCCGGCGTTGCTCATGCTGGATACCTTTTGGTCGCAGTAATGGCTTCTATGCATTTTGCGGGTGACAGTGATCGTGCTATTTGGGTTCTTTTCTTTTATCTTTTTGTTTATCTTTTCGCGTCTTTCTCAGTTTTTGGAGTTATGGGACTTGCTCAATTAGAAGATGACGCAGAACATGAATTTTCTCATTATGAAGATTTGGCAAAAAAACATCCCTGGCTAGGTTTTGTATTAGTTTCAGGGATCGGTTCATTGGCTGGAATTCCACCTTTTGCAGGTTTTGTTGCTAAATTGCTATTGATCTCAGTTGCTTACCAGGCAAACTTATATTTCTCACTAGCGGCAATGATCATTGGTGTAGCTATTTCAATTTATTATTATTTTGGTTGGATTCGAGAAATTACTTTTCATCCGAAGCCAAAATTCTCCGATGAAGATAGTGAGGAAAGGAAGGACCCCTGGCTTCAGGTTTCCCAAGTTGGGATGTTTAAATTCTGTATGCTTTTTCTTGCCGTAATTTCCATTATTTTAGGACTTTGGCAGGGCCCCTTTGGGGACGCATTTTAATTTTTTAAATGTGGTGCCCGGGGCGAGACTCGAACTCGCACGCCCTAAGACAATAGATCCTAAATCTATCGCGTCTACCAATTCCGCCACCCGGGCTTAAGAAATACCCTAGACGATTTTTTGAATGAACTCAATTGTATATTCTGTTTTCTTGAAATTATTAAAAAATCCGGTCTTGCCACTCGTTTTATTGCTTAACATACTTCTCTCCATGAAATCCACCTGTTTATCCTTATGCAAACAAGGTTGGTTTGGTGTCCCATTATTTTTCCTTGGGATCGCTAGCCTTGCATTCAGTCAACTTGTCCAAGAAGCTGAAATTGAGTCTTTGCCCCCTGATCAGCAAGTTCAGTTTATTGAGTCCAAATTAAAGGATTTGAATAGTCGGTTAAAAGTTGTTCAAAATGGACAGGGTGGAGAGTCTTTTATCTTAAAAAGACAATCTTCAATAGGAAACTTGGATCAATTAGTCTCTGTTTATGGAAAAAATGATTCCAATGCATTATCTATTGAGGAAATGATCAACCAGGCTGATCAAACTTGGAAATCTAGATCCAGTGAAATTAAGCAGGGAGTTTCATCAGTTGGTTCCCGTTTGAGCGAAGCAACTCTTATTCTTGATGATCTTAGGGAAAATTTCGCTGGAAGGCTAGATGAAGCTGCTCCTGCTTTAAATGTATTACGAGAAAATTTGACTCGAACAGAAACCGAGGTGGATGCCCTGAATAAATTATCTAAAAATGCAATAACGGATGCCACCAAAGCTTTTTCAATCATTCAGAATGAAAGCAATCGATTAGCAATCAAGGCAGTTCCAAATCTTCCAACTGAAAGTCCTACTTCCACGAGTTATTCTCCAAAAGCTAAACAGGTAGCTAATGTAATTAATGCTAAAGAGGCAGTGCCTTTAGGCGGGACTAGTCGATTTTATCCTTCCATTAATACAGATGCTGGTTTTGTTCAAGTAAGGGGTGATGAAAAGGGTAACGGTGTGTCATCCGAAATCATTAATCGATTAAAATCTGAACTTGCGGTTTCTAAATCTGTGCAAAATGAATTATCTGCTGATACTTCTGATTTACAGGGAGATTTACGAAAAGCTTATCGAGAGATCGTTTCTTTACAGGCAAACCTTAAAGAGACTCAAATGTTGGCAAGGGAATTGGAGCAGTCCAAAAACTCACTTTGGCAAAATGAAAGTGGAGCAAGGCCCACAGCACAAAGTGTTAGTGGGAAAATTACCCGTTTAGAAAACGACTTACAGCTCGCCCGTGAGGATCTCCGATCTTCTCGGCAGACTCTTTTACTGGAGCAAGAACGGTCTAATTCTATGTTACGATCTGTTACTAATGAATTAGAGAGAACACGAAAAGATCTTGATTCGGCCAGGACAGCTACTACGACTTCAAAGGCAGATTCTATGCGCTTAGCTTCTTTGGAACGCGAACTTAACCAGGCAAGGCGAGCCTTACAAATGGCCCAAATGGCTCCGATGGATTCAACTAAAGAATCTTATCTTACTTTACAGGATGAGCTTAGGAAAGCGTTGGGTGAAATTACCCGTATGCAAGTTGAACTTAACGAAAAAGATGAGTTGGAAGCTCAGTTAGTTAAACTGCGTAGTTCCATGGAAGATTTTGGAGATTCTCCAAGTCGTAGTGCTAGCCCAGAATATGTGAATAAGCTTTTGATAGATTTAAACGCCGCTAAGAGTGAGGTTGAAAAAGCAAAATCTTTAAATCGTGCAGGTCGCCAAGATCTTGTTGAAAGAGTGGCTTCTTTGGAGAACGAACTTAAAATTTCTAGTATTGCCTTGAAAAAAACACAGGCTGAATTCGATGCTTCTCAAGAAAAAATCGCCAGAAGAGAATTTGAATACGCATCCACAATACAAAGATTGGAAGAGGATGCTCAAATGGCGCAGAATTCTTTACGAGATGCATCACTCGGTAAATTGCCTGCCATTCCCTTCGTGGATGAAATGGAAAGAAACCTTGCTGATTCGGAAGCCCGCATTCAAACATTATCGGCCCGTTTTGAAGCTGAGCAGAGTAAGGCAACTGAATTAATTGAAGGTTTACAGGTTGAACTAGATGCGGCAGTTGTAAGGCAAAAACGTGCTTTAGATCAATTGGCCAAGAGAGAAATTGAATTGGAAGGAAAAGACCTTGAGCTTAAACAAGCCAAAGAAGACACCAAGAAACTTAAAGAAGAACTCGAAGTTGTAAAAGTAATCGCAGGGCAACTTGAAGATTTAAACACTGTTCTTGAACAGACCAAAAGAACGCAAAGTTCTCAATCAGGAACATTGGATCAAACGGTCGAATCGCTTCGTGAGGAACTGAACCAAGCTAAGGTTGAATTGGTTTTCGCTCTGGAGGATAATGAACAGTTTAAACAGGATTCAGCTAAAATTATAAGTTCCTTAGAACTTCAACTGGAAAATACCCGTAATGATTTATTAGCTGAGCAAGAAAATCAGGCCGATCAGGCGAATGAATCAAAGGAACTGGTTTTAGACTTGAAGAGTGAACTCGATCTTGCTCGTTCAGAAATTTCGAGGATGAAGACAGCTGGTTTGGGTGATTCCGTTGAGACCAAGCAGGCTATATCTCAACTCCAAGAAGCCCTTGGTACAATCAGGATTTTGCAGGAAAGTTTGGAACAGTCCGAAAAAGTGAACCTTGAGGTTGATAATTTAAGGACTGAATTGGCTAACACTATGGAGTCTCAATTATTTGAACTCCAGCGTGCCGATGATGAGAAAAATGTACTTCGTAAACAG
>TARA_B110000003_G_scaffold57119_1_pt1 | contig 12595 bp, 12 predicted proteins | sample TARA_B110000003 | Tara Oceans TARA_B110000003 (sample SAMEA4396424) | marine metagenome | biome: Westerlies Biome; feature: [SRF] surface water layer (ENVO:00010504); material: water (ENVO:00002006), including particulate matter (ENVO:01000060) such as... | depth 5 m
TTTCTTAAAAAATTAGTTAAAAAAAGGCCAGTAAAAAAGGTAGTAGCGAAGCCAAAACCAAAGAAACTGGTAAAAAAGGTAGTAGCGAAGCCAAAAGATAGTACAGGGCTCTTTTCTTTATCAGATAAAATTAAAAGTGGCTTAAAGAAAACTCGCGAAAAACTCAACTCTCAATTAACAGAATTATTTTCAAGTAATTTAATCGATGAATCACTCTATGAGGAATTAGAAACTATATTATTAACTGCAGATGTAGGTATCTCAGCAACCTCAATGTTAATAAGTCAAACAAAAAATTCTGTAAAAAATCAAAATATTAAAGACCCAGCTGAGTTAAAAAATATACTAAAAATTCATTTGATAGATCTTCTTAAAACCATAGAAAATCCTTTAAAAATAGACTACAACAGGCCATATGTAATAATGGTTGTTGGTGTCAACGGAACAGGCAAAACAACATCTATCGGGAAGTTAACTAAACTGTTTCAGAAGGAAGGGAGAAAAATATTAATTGGTGCTGGTGATACTTTTAGAGCTGCTGCAGTAGAGCAATTATCTATTTGGGGAGAAAGAAATGGCGTGACAGTTATTACACAAAAAAATGCAGATCCTAGTGCTGTTATTTTTGATGCTGTAAGTTCAGCTAAAGCAAAAGATATTGATATTGTTTTAGCAGATACTGCAGGAAGACTTCCAACACAAAAAAACTTAATTGATGAAATTGCTAAAATAAAAAAAGTAATTACCAAATGTCATCAAGCTGCTCCTCAAGAAATTTTATTAGTTATTGATGCAAATACTGGCCAAAATGCAATTGGGCAATTGAAAGCATTTAATGAAGCTGTTGGAGTAACTGGACTAATCATAACAAAACTTGATGGAACTGCTAAAGGTGGAATTATTGCAGCAATTGCTAAGGATACTCCTACCCCACTTCGATTTATTGGTGTTGGTGAAGGCATTGATGATTTAAAGCCATTTAATGCAAAAGATTATGTTGAGGCAATGTTTGAATGATTAACTTTGAACAAGTCTTTAAGAGATATCCAGGTAACATGGATGCTCTTCAAAATATAAGCCTTAAAATTTCTGCTGGAGAGTTAGTTTTTGTCACTGGATCTTCTGGTGCTGGTAAATCTACATTATTAAAACTTATCTCCTCCTTAGAAAAACCCACATCTGGATCAATTATTTTTGAGAATCAAAATTTAACTCAAATTAAAAATAGAGATATTCCTTTTTTAAGAAGACGCTTTGGTATGATTTTTCAGGACCATAAATTACTATACGATAGAAACTGTTTTGAAAATGTTACGCTTCCTCTTGCCATTAATAATATGGATAAACTTGATTCAAATCGAAGAGTTCGTGCTGCATTAGATAAAGTTGGATTATTAAATAAAGAAAAAATGATGCCAATAAGCCTATCTGGAGGAGAACAGCAAAGACTTGCAATTGCAAGAGCTATTGTTTCAAGGCCTTCAATCTTAATTGCAGATGAGCCTTCAGCAAACTTAGATCGTGAATATGCTGATGAAATCATGAATATATTTTTTAGCTTTCAGCAAGTTGGTGTAACTGTAATCATTTCAACTCATGAATTGCCGAGTAGTCCAATAAAATTCAAGCACTTTCATCTAAATAATGGGCACTTAGAGGAGCCTAGCGAAAATGTTCAATTACTTTCATAACCATTTTCAAGCACTTCTTAGAGGGGCGCAGAAAGTTAATAGAAATATTAATGCTTCACTCATGATGTTTATTGTTATCGGAATAACATTATGCTTACCTTGTGCAGGGTTGTTATTAATAGAAAATGCAGGGCAAATATCTCATAATATTGAGCATGAAGCAGAAGTAAGTATCTTTCTTAAAAAAGAGGTAGATAAAGATCAAATTGACTTTATAAAATTAACTTTATCAAAAAGTCCATTGGTGAAAAAGATTCACTTCGAACCTAAACTTGTTGCATGGGATAAATTGCAAGCTAGATTAAACCTTCAGCCCATTGGTTCAGGGGTTAGTGAGAACCCCTTACCTGATGCGTTTTTTATCTCATTAAATACTTTGAATTCAATTCAAATTAATGAAATGATTGAAAATTTAAAAATTATTGAAGGTATTGATAATATTCTTATCGATGGAAGCTGGATTAAAAAACTAAGATCGATTTTATATCTCATCAAGTTAAGTATTGGATTCCTAGGAGCTCTCTTAATTATTGTATTAATTGTAGTAATTGGCAACACAGTCCGATTGCAAACCTTAACTTACAAAGATGAGATAGAGGTAAGTAAACTAATAGGTGCGACTAATAACTTTATCCAAAGACCATTTATGTACACAGGTTTAATTTATGGCTTTGGTGGTGGCCTTATAACAGTTGGTATTTTAGAAGTGATAACCATTATTTTCAACAAAGTAGGTGATAAATTAGAAAATATTCTTGGTACCCTAATAACACTTAAGGGATTACCTTTTGAATACAATGTCTCTATAGTTGCTGGGGCAATGTTTATTGGTTGGCTTGCATCATTCATTGCCGCGAGAAATTCAATAAAAAAATTCGAAGTTAGTTAATAACTCATTGAATGCAATACATAATTTAATAAAAACTAGCACTCATGTTTAAAGAGTGCTAAAATAATAACTATGAATAATACATTTTCATTATCAACTTATAATATTACCGATAGCTTTGATCAGTATCAAAGGTCCGTAAGAGACATACCTTTGCTTACTTTAGAAGAGGAGCGTGAACTTGGATTACGTCTGAAAAATACAAATGATCTTGAAGCTGCCAAAACATTGGTTTTATCTCATCTAAAGCTTGTCATTAAAATTGCAAGATCCTTTGGTGGGTATGGTCTTCCGATACCTGATCTCGTCCAAGAAGGAAACATTGGACTGATGAAAGCAGTTAAAAAATTTGATGTTGATCGAGGTGTCAGACTGGTATCTTATGCAACCCTTTGGATTAAAGCTGAAATACAAGAATATGTAGTGAAGAATTGGAGACTTGTTAAGACAGCAACAACTAAAGCGCAAAGAAAATTATTTTTTAATCTTAGAAGCCTTAGAAAAACCCTTCAAACATTAGATTCCAATGAAATTAAATCAATTGCAAATGAATTGAATGTTAAGCAAGAAGATGTGAGGGAGATGGAGTACCGGTTTAATGGTAATGAAATTGCAATAGACTATAGTGGTGAAGAATCCGAAGATGATGCTTATCGTCCAGTCTCCTATTTAAAAGATCAATCTCCTGGTCCACTAGAACAGCTTGAAGAAAATGAAGTGTCGACAAATAGTTCGAATGCATTAAAAAATGCTCTAAACAAACTGGATGCTAGAAGTCAGGAAATATTACAGGCAAGATGGTTAAAAAATGATAAAGCGGAAACACTTCAGGATTTAGCTAAAAGATTTAATATCTCAGCTGAGAGAATAAGGCAAATTGAACAAAATGCTATGCAAAAAATTAAAACTTTGATACTCCAAAATCAATAAGTACTTAAGCAAACAAAGAAATTTTTCTGCTAAAATATCAATCTTTATCAAATAAAGATTTAATGGAAAAAATACCCTCACCTAAAGAAATTAAACTTCACCAAGAATCTAAATTGTTAGAAATAATTTTTGATAATGAAACTGAGTGTATGTTATCTTGCGAATTTCTTAGAGTACATTCCCCATCTGCTGAGGTTCAAGGACATAGTCCTGAGCAAGCTGTTCTTCAGACAGGAAAAGAAGATGTTAATATCTCAAACATAACCCCAGTAGGTAATTATGCCATTAAAATTCATTTTTCAGATGGGCATGACACAGGGCTATATACATGGGAATATCTTCATAATTTAGCCAAAAATTATGAGCAACTATGGTTGGAATACATAGGTAAATTAGACGCTGCTGGATTTAAAAGGAAATAAATATGGTAGATGAAAAAAAAACTCACTTTGGTTATGAAGAAATTTCTGAGAATGAGAAAGCACACAAAGTAAAATCAGTTTTTAATTCAGTTTCTGGTAAATATGACTTAATGAATAACTTAATGTCAATAGGACTCCATAAAGTATGGAAAAAAATATTAATAGAATCTGCTTCACTTAATGAAAATGCAAAAATATTAGATATTGCTTCCGGAACTGGTGACTTAGCAATTGCTTTAGCAAAAAAAAATAAGGGTTTTAAGATATATCAAACTGATATTAATCTATCAATGATAAAAGAGGGTCAAAAAAAAATAATAGACAATGGGATATTGATGCCTTCTATTGCATGTGATGCAGAAGCGCTTCCATTTCCAAGTAATTATTTTGATTGTGTAACAATTAGCTTTGGATTAAGAAATATGACAAAAAAAGATAGTGCTCTTAGGGAAATATACAGAACGCTAGCGCCAGGTGGTAAAATTTTAATTCTTGAATTCTCAGAAATATATAAACCATTAAGAAAATTATATGATTTATATTCATTTAAATTAGTTCCAAAATTAGGGAAGATCTTTGCCAAAGATGAAGAAAGTTATAAGTATTTAGTTGAATCAATAAGAATGCATCCCAACCAAGAACAATTATTAGATTTAATGAAGGATTACGGGTATGAAAAAACAAGCTTTATGAACCTTTCTGCTGGAATTGTTGCAATTCATAAGGGATTTAAATTCTAATGTTATCTCTTAAAGCAAAGATAGCTAATCATATATTAATGCAAAATGATTGGATGCAAACAGATTTAAAAAAGTTCGCTGGTAATATAATATTAATAAAAGTATCTGATATTGAAATATTTTTTAAAATTAATAGCGAGGGTCAAATTTTTGTAATAGATAGCTATGAAAAACCAAATGTATCAATAAAAATGAGTCTTAAGTCACTTTTTGATCAAATTACAGTTCAGAATATATCAGATATTAATATAGAAGGTAATATTGAATTAGCAAAAAAAATTGCCGAAGTATTAAAAAAAATTAAATGGGATTATGAAGGTGATTTAAGCTATTTTTTAGGAGAAGAGGTAGCAGTCAATATTTCAAAAATCGGGCGTGGCGTGATTACTCAATCAAAGAAAAATATTAACTCATTAATGGAGACAATTGTTGAATATTGGCAAGAAGAATCTGAAATACTTTCCAAAAAAACGCGGGTAGAGAAATATATCAAGCAAGTCGACCTAATAGCTGAAGATGTTGAACGTGCAGAACAAAAACTTACTATATTATTAAAGAGCTTAGATTAAATGAGCTTAATTAGATTTATTTATGTTTCATTTATAATTTTAAAATTTAGATTAGATGAATTTTTTGATTCTCGTATAATCACTATAATTAAGTACCTTCTTTCTCCCATTAGAATATTTCAATCAAAGAAAGATAATAGATCTGTAAGACTTAGATATGCCCTTGAAAGCCTTGGTCCGATATTTGTTAAATTTGGACAAATGCTTTCGACTAGAAGGGATTTAATACCATTAGATATAGCTAATGAACTATCCAAACTTCAAGATCAGGTCCCACCATTTAGCTTCAATGAAGTAAAAAAAATAATTGAAAAAGAGTATTCAGGAAACCTTGAATCAGTCTTTCTTAAATTTAATAAAGAGCCAGTTGCAAGTGCTTCAGTTGCTCAAGTTCACTTTGCAGAATTAATTGATGGCACAAAAGTTGCGGTAAAAGTACTGCGTCCAAAAATTGCTAATGCAGTCAAAAAAGATATAAAGCTTCTTGGTTGGCTAGCTTCTATTATAGAGATAGTTTGGATTGACGGAAAGAGATTAAAACCAAAAGAAGTTGTAAAAGAATTCTCAAAGCACACGCAATCTGAATTAAACCTTCTATTAGAGGCAGCTCACTGTAGTCACCTTGGTCAAAATTTTTCTGACAAAAAGTTATTATTAGTACCTAAAGTATTTTGGGATTTCTGTAATGAGCAAGTTATGGTTATGGAAAGAATGTATGGTACGCCTATTAGTGATATAAAAAACCTAAAAAGGAAAGGAATTGATATTCCAAAACTTGCTAGAGATGGAGTTGAAATATTCTTTACTCAGGTATTCAGAGATGGGTTTTTTCATGCAGATATGCATCCTGGGAATATACAAGTTGCAAATGATGGAAGATATATTGCAATGGATTTTGGCATAATGGGATCTCTAACAGAAAAAGATAAGCAGTATTTAGCAAGAAATTTTGTATGTTTTTTTAATAGAGATTACAGAGGAGTAGCAGAAGTTCATATTGAGTCCGGTTGGGTCCCAGCGCAAACCTCAATTGATGATTTTGAAAATGCTATTCGTTCAGTTTGTGAGCCTATATTTAATAAGCCCTTGAAGGAGATTTCTTTTGGTAAGCTATTAATAAGACTTTTTCAGACATCAAGACAATTTAATATGGAGGTTCAACCCCAATTAACAATGTTGCAAAAAACACTTCTTAATGTTGAGGGCCTTGGACGTGATTTGGACCCAAATCTTGATTTATGGAAGACAGCAAGACCATTTCTAGAGAAGTGGTTAAAAGAACAAACAGGTCCCAAAAATATAATTAAGAACTTAAAAAAAGATTTTCCAGACTTTATAGATATTATTCCTAAACTTCCAAAACTAATAGAATCTTACTTAAAAAATAATCACTACGTTTCTATTCAAACAGACCTTAATGACGCATCATATAAATTAAAAAAATTAAAAAAATTTACTGAATTATTATCTATCATTATTTTATTCATCATTATATGTTGGATTTTATTTTTTATTTATTATGGTAATCATTTAATTTCTTGACTTGTAATTATATCTGGCAGTTTTTACAAAAGAAGCTTGAACGCTGACCAAGTCTCATTTGAGTTATAGGGATTCCACACTTAAAACATGGCTCATTTTCTCTACCATAAACTCTATGTTCATTTTGGAAGTATCCGTTTTCGCCACCTACATCTAAAAAATCATTTAAAGTACTCCCACCTTTTGAAATAGCAGCAATAATTACTTGCTTAATTGCCTTCACTAAAATTGAAACCTCTCTTTTTAAAACTTTATTTGACACTCTATTTGGCTGTATCCCGGAATAATATAATGATTCACTAGCATAGATATTCCCAACTCCCACAACAAGATGGCTATCCATAATAGAATTTTTAATACACAGTTTTTTATTTTTTAATTTATGAAAAAGATACTCAGTGTTAAAATCATCACTAAGTGGCTCAGGTCCTAAATTTTTGATTAGTTTGTGCTGATAAGGGTTATTTTCTGTCCAGTGAATTGATCCAAACCTTCTTGGGTCTCTGTATCTCATAACTACTTTTTTACTTTTTCCAAAAATTAAATCAACATGGTCATGTTTTTTTGGTAATTCATTTTTTTTAGTAATGCAAATCCTACCTGACATTCCTAAATGAATTATAAGAGTGCCACTTGTAAATTCAGCTAAAATATACTTCCCCCTTCTTGATAATTTTATTAAAACTTGATTGATTAATATATCTTTTAAGTTTTGGGGTATTGGCCACCTAAGTGAATAATTTCTTATAATTACTTTATTGATTTTAAGATTAAGAAGAGGAATTAAGCCTAACCTAGTTACTTCTACCTCTGGCAGTTCAGGCATTAATTAGAATCTTTTAATTTGACATGTGGATTCAACATAGTAAAACCCAAATCACCTGGAAAATAATATAACAAACCTTCATCTTCTCTGTATAAAGTTAATTTTGGTGATTCCTGTATACGAAAAAAAGTTACTTTTTTAGTGTCTAAAATAATATCAAAACTTTTGTATCCAACTCGAGGATCCATTTTGTAGGGTTCAACCAAATCACTCGTAGGTTTTTCCCAAGTCATACTAAGCCAATCTAAAATGTCAGCTTGAACCAAATCAACATCTTTTCCCTTGGCAGCCCACCTCCCATTATTAAGAATCAACTTAAGTTGACTAGCTTGCCAATTTTCTAATCTTGAAAAATCAAAACCTTTTATATTTTCATAATCTGCTATTGCATTTTTATCGATTAACTCCTGCGGAACAAATGATGCTGTTTCCGAAAATCCCCCACTAATTAAATAGACATTATCTTCATACCTAACATACTGTTCCTCGTTAACAGGATTGTAATTACCAAATAAAAATATTTCTTTCTGATTATTATTTAAAAATGTTATTTTGAGTCGTGGTTTATCTAAGCCATATTTCTCTAAATCTTTTGTACTTAATTTCTCTCTACTTTTTGTTGCCAATAAAGATAAAATTCTATAAACATAGAGCTCATCAGCTCTTGCCTTATGTGGAGAAAGGATTCGCCATGAGTTTTTTTCTAACTTAAAGTGTGTCTTAACTCTAGAAGGGAAATCTATCTGAATTTCATTAAAGTCTGCTAATTTAAAACTACTAATTTCAAAAAGATTACTTTTTTCAGGATCTTTTTGAAAGATACTCCACGAAAATATTGAAACCAAAATAACAACAATTAACAAAATAAGGTTAATTACCCATATTCTACTCATAACCTAAGCCTTCCTTCTTTTAAACCATATAACAAAACCAAGAACCAACAATCCAATAGGTATAAAATATTGAAAAACATGAAATACCACCCACGCAAGGAACACCGATTTACTATCACTTGGGATAGTTACGTTGATATCTTTGAGTGGCATTGGTTGAATGGTAATTAGCTGGTCATCTCCAGCTAGCCAATTAATTATATTTATTCCAAGGTCTAAGTTACCCCCTGAGGTGATAAAAGTATTTGATAGAAATGAAGCATTACCAACAACAACAACTCTTTGCCCCTTTTCCTCATATTTTCTTTTCAGTGCAACTGCTATATTTATTGGTCCGGCCTTGTCTTCCCCTTCAATGAAGTTTAATTTATCATTTTCATCTTTATCATTAGAGGACAACCAACCACCTGCAGCTACATCAATTAAATCAGTAACCTCCCATCCATTTTCATACGTTCCTTTAGCAAGAACCTCATGAGCACTATCATACAATGTTCTCAACATAAAATTTCGTGTTATGGGATGATCACCGTATTTCACTCCGAATGTAATGCTTTCATCCCCTCCTGACCTAAATGATGAAGGGTCAACTACAGACTCTTTGGATACTTTTAGTCCCAAATATTTCGCTAATTTATCTAGCCCCTTAAAGTCGTTGTCATCAAGTAACCACAATAAGTTACCGCCAGTATTAACATAATTTAAAATTTTATCTGCTTCCACTTCACTAACATCAACTTGTGGGCTGGCAATAATTAACATTGCACCCTCTTCAGGAACTCTATTGATAGTAATTAAATCTGGATTAGACAATTTCAATCCTCTTTTTTTAAGTTGACTACCAAAGCCACCAAGATCATTTGTTTTAATCCCGATTAGATTTTTTTCACCATGGCCATCGAGGTACATTAATGGCTTTTCATTGGAACGTGACAAACGAACCAATAAGTTAGTTAAATCTTGCTCTGCAAAAGGCGGAGTGATACTTTCAGTTCTTTTATTATATTCAACAATAACCTCGCCATCAGTTCTTATTCCAAGCTCTTGTGCTAATTTTGGTTCCTCTATCGGGTTAATAAATTTAATTGTAAAGTCGGACTTAGCTCTTTGATATTTTGCAATAAAATTAACAATGCCCTGACGGAAGGTTTCACCTTTATTAGCGTCATCATTACTGGCAAAAACTGTCAAACTTACGGGACCATCCATTCCATCTAAAACCTCAATACTTCCCTGAGTAAGGACACTTCGATTTGCCTGAGTCATATCTTTTACATAAATAAATTGGTTACCTAAAAATCCAATTAAGATAATTAGTGATACGAATAACAAAACAAAGAAACTATTTTGAACCAAATATTGAAGCTTTAATTTTTTATTAACTTTCATAATGTCTACCCACTTAACCTATCAGAATCCAACCTTCTGACTGTTAAGGTGAGAAATGTTGTAATAAATAAAATAAAATAAATTACATCTGAACTATCAATAACGCCTCTTGTGAAAGATTGATAGTGCTTTGTCATTGATATATAACCAAACCAATGGCTTGGATCACTTGCAAAATAATTACCTAAGATGCCCATCGCAATTAAGGATAGAAAAGTTGAAATAGCAGCAATAATTGGCTGAGAGGTTAAACTTGAGAAATAAAGCCCCAAAGCTGAGAAGCTTGCTATTAAAAGTAACAACCCAAAAGAGTTGCCAAGTAAATATCCAAAATCTATATCTGCCCAAATATTTAATGTAGCTAACATAGCAAATATATACACAACCAAAATACTAAGAAAAATAACTAGGCCTAAAAATTTTCCTAGTACTATCTCAGTTAAGGATATGGGTGCGCTAAATAAGAATGGTAATGTTTGATTTTTTCTCTCCTCACTAATAAGTCTCATTGTTAATAAGGGAGTTGCACTAGTCAATAAAAAATTAGCAATACCATAAACAGTCTGTCCTACAAAAATTGTAACCCCTACTCTCTCTGCTGGTCTTACAGATCCTGACATAACCTCAAAATATTTATTTACTCCATCAAGATACATAAAACCAAAACCAAACATCAGTAACGACAGGATTATCCAGCCCATAGGTGAAGCAAACAAACTCTTTAACTCTTTCCTAGCAACGTTAATAATCATAGCCTATGCTCTCTATTAGTTATTGGACTTAGTCAAGTTAACAAAAATATCTTCTAAACTCGTTATATCAGGAGCAATATGATAAAGGCCCCACCCCTCCTTAACAGATAAATTAACAATCTCCTCCGCAGGAAGATATTTGTCTTTAAAGTGGAATCTAAACATTCCATTTCCGTCTTTTTCAACCTTAGTAACACTTTTTATTGCTCTTAACTTTGCAATGGTCGGCACTTTTGAGAAACCTATTAATAATTTATTACCTTTTCTTTGTTCTTTAAGGTCCTCTACAGATCCATGAAACACAAGGTCGCCTTTATTTATGATTTGGACCCTGTCACAAACCATTTCAACTTCAGGTAATATGTGAGTTGATATGATTACACTATGTTGCTGGCCAATCTCTCTAATTAACTTTCTAATTTCTCTGATTTGTATAGGGTCTAATCCTACAGTAGGTTCATCAAGTATGACAATTTCAGGATTATGAATAATTGCCTGAGCAATACCTACTCTTTGTTGATAACCATTTGATAAATTTTCAATAAGGCGCTTGCTCATGTGAGAAAGACCACACCTATCTTTTGCCAAGTCAACCGACTTTCTTATTCTTGAAGAAGAAACATTATGAAATCGAGCTGCAATACTTAGGTATTCGTCTACGGTAAGCTCTTTATAAAGAGGTCTCATTTCTGGGAGATACCCTAGTAAAGCCTTAGCTTTTTTTGGCTCATCTATAATATCAATACCACAGATTTTAACTTCGCCATTTGTTGGTGCTAAATTTCCAGTTAACATCCTCATTGTAGTTGACTTTCCAGCCCCATTTGGACCTAAGAAACCAAGCACCTCTCCCTTCTCTAAATGAAAAGATACATCATTTACTGCCAAGTTCTCACCAAATAATTTGGATAAGTTTTTAACTTGTAGGGTATTACTGCTCATAAAAATCCTAAAATTTTGTTTTTATAAAATTTTGAATATAGAGTTTATATTAAAAAAAAAGTTTCAAGAAGATTAATATAAAAAAAGATACTGAATTAATTTTGTTAAGTTCAGTCATTATAATCTGTATGTTCGTTAATATAATTAGTTTAGAATAAGGATTGTATATAAATACAACGTAGTTTTTAAAAAAATTTAAACAAAATAATATGAAAAAAATAATTACTTTACTGGCCTGCTTATGTTTCTTAAGCTTCAATATAAGTCTGAGAGCAGAAGTAGATGATGCACAAAAAATTGATATCTTTGATGCATCCTCTCCCCCAAAAATCGTGATAGCAAACCCGGAGTTTATCTATAAATTTTTACTTGCAGAAATTGCTGCTCAAAGAGGCGAACTAAATACAGCTGGACATCTTTATCTAGATATAGCAAAACTAACTAAAAGTATTCCTCTAGCAGAACGTGCGACCAGAATATCAGGTAGCTCAAGAAATGGTCGTCTTGCTTTAGATGCTGCAAAAGTATGGAGTAAGCTTCAGCCTGAATCATTGCAAGTAAAACAAATTCTTGCTGAGCTTTATATCTCGAGTGGCAACCTAACTAAAGCTAAGCCTATTGTGACAGAACTTTTAGAGCAGGATAAAGAAAGAGGAGAAGGTTTTTTATATCTAAATAATATAGTGTCAAAAGTTGAGAATAAAAAAAATGCGTTGCGCTTTATTATAAAAATCGCTAAGCCATATCCTAATTCAAAAGAAGCACAATTTGCAATTGCTCACGCAGCTTTTTTTGCAAATAAAAAAGATCTAGCAAATAAACAATTAGATATTATCGAAAGAATAGACTCAAGATGGGAAACATCAACTTTATTCCGTGGTTACATTATTCAACAAGAGTCGCCAGAAAAAGCTGAAGCTTTTTACCAAGCTTATTTGTATAAAAATCCCAAATCAAATGAAGTCAGGCTTGAGTATGCAAAAGTTCTTACAGACTTAAAAAAATACGAT
>TARA_B110000003_G_scaffold267069_1_pt1 | contig 12568 bp, 9 predicted proteins | sample TARA_B110000003 | Tara Oceans TARA_B110000003 (sample SAMEA4396424) | marine metagenome | biome: Westerlies Biome; feature: [SRF] surface water layer (ENVO:00010504); material: water (ENVO:00002006), including particulate matter (ENVO:01000060) such as... | depth 5 m
GGGTCCTTCTAGGGCTTTCCAAATTGCGGGTGATTCGAAGTGCCGCGAGTTCCTAGCGAACAGTTCGAAAACTTGATAATTTCAATTCTATTAAGCTAACTGTATCCCTAGACAGCCTTAAAGATGATTAGATGTTTCGACAGACATTTGTGGTAATCGATGTTCGCAGAAATATTCTTTCTATAGCTCTTATTCTCGGAGAAACGAAACCCTGCCTGGCAAACGTCAGTTGCGCGGGACATGCCAGATGCCCAGCAATACAGTAAACAGTTAGAGTCGGAGTTTTACATAGACACGCGTGCCAGCAAGCGTCGCATGACCAAAAGCACCTAAATTGACATTATCACTAGGGAGAGAGAGAAAACTTATTAAAAACGTAAAATTATATGCAGGCGCCCCTTCCACAAACGAACCATGGCAGGACTGGTAACTAAACTTGGTCGTTAATAATAGCTGTGCAGATTTCTATCAAATAACTATCTATCCAGCCTGACTGTTTCCATAATCGATAACGTAACGGGCAACTATGAGCATGAAATAGAAAATTACGTTAGCGGAAGCGGCGAACGCAACAAACAACCTTTGTTTCAATGAGAAATCGCTTTCATCGTCAGCTTTAATCAGCCCTAGCCTAATAAACAAAACTGCCCCTAAAAAAGGTGTTAGGAAGCCCAGAAACCACAAAATAAAGGAACGCCCTCCTATGTTTCGCAGCCTGCCAATGATAATTACAAGGTTGTAGAAAGGAACAACAATAGCTAGGGGATACAAAGCGCTTAACAATGTTGGCTCTAGCCCCAGCACTGCAGGCAAGATAATCGAACCAAAAACAATTAAGAGGATCGTCATTGACGCTAAAACATGTTTCCAATAGTTAATTCTGGAAATATTGAGCTTTGAGAATACGTTGTTCATTCCACCTCCTAACTCTTAACCTGAGGCACAAAGGCGAGCAGAAGCAGCATTGTTAAACATGTTTTTCTCATTCCCACTCAATAGTGGTACTATATTTTATCTAATTAAAACAGCAGGTTACGCTCATTAAAATGATGTTTGTAACGGCTTTGCAAGTTGAAGCCATTTTTTCCCTCGAAATGTGTTTGCCTAAACCTATTGGCAATCAAACACCTGCTACATCTGCACTTACAAGCTTTGTAACTATGGCTAAACCTCCACTGTCGCATGATGCGACAAATGCAATCGCCGCGCAGAAGGCACCCTTCTCACGAATCCACTACCCTGTAGCTTGTATCCACTTATGTACCAAATGATAGATCTCATCTGGCCTTTTTGAGTTCCAAGTATCGACAATCTTTAATGGAGAATTGCCATAGTCATCTTGCACACGGATGTTAGCACCATGATCCAAGAGATAGACTGATGTTGTGTAGTGGCCTTGCCATATAGCGAGCAATAGGGGTGTTCGGCCGCGATAATCAATGCACTCTAAGTCTGTACCAGATTTTATCAAAGCCTCCACTAACTTTAGGTTACCTCTCTCTGCAGCATTTAAGAGCGCGTCTTGTCTGCTCTTTTCTGATTCAAATGTTATTGGCACAAGTGTTTCTACAATTTTGGTGTATCCCTCACTACCTGCAAGATCAATTGGCATATGCCCAGCTAAGTCTTTTGCGAGAGCATCGCAACCTACTTCCACGAGTTCCAATACAAAATCATACCTTCCAAGAAACGCTGCTAGATGTAGCGATGTCCATCCAAAAATATCTGCCTCGCTTTTATTGTCTCGATTCTCGTCATTTTTAAACGCGGTGTAGTCGCCATCTAGAACCGATTGATGTAATTGGTTTCGTCCAATGCCATAAACCCGCTCTAGACCACTTTACTCAAAGCGATGCCTGGTGCCGATAGTCGGCGGGTGTGGTCGAATTCCACCGTTGGAAGGCTCTATGGAAGTTGGTGGCTTCGGAGTAGTTCAGGATGTCTGCTATTTCCACGACGCTGAGTGATGTTTTACTCAGATAATTCCTGGCAAGGGTGTTCCTGATGTCATCGAAGATTGTGCGGAAATTTGTTCCCTCCGCCGTCAGGCGGCGCCTGAGGGTGCGCTCGGTAATGTGTAGTTTTTCTGCGACTTCAGAGATTCTGAGAAAAGATCCGGCTGAATGAATGAGTAAGCGGCGCACGTTGGCGGTGGTTTCATCGACCTCTGTCATTCCGCTGACTAATTCCTCGCACTCCTGGCTGAACAGTACGTTAGTCGTTGGGTCTCCAGTTCTTACCCGTTGGCGTAACCACTGATCGGGCATGAATATCTGGGTGTGTTCCTGGTCAAACTCCATTGGGAGTGGCCAGTTTTTTTCATAGACGCCAAAGTGCGCGGGTTTGGGATAACTGAAATGCACCCTGATGCCTTCAGCTGGCCTGGCGACCAGCAATTTACTTGCGAAGTGCATTTGAGAGAAAGCGAGTTCTGTGACGAGCATTTTCTGGTAACTGGTGCCAGTGTCCTGCTGCAGGCGAAGGATTATCCCATCTTTGCTAACTGATCGATGCCAGCTGCAAGATTTTAGAAACGTTTGTCCATAGCGAAGGAAGAGCTCCAGGGCGGCGTCCATGTCAGAGCAGCTCATGAGGGCGAAACCGTAGGTACCATATCCGGCAAGATCCAGGCCATTGCCTATTTTTATGGCTAGTGTCGCGTCGCCGGACATCGCGACGGCTGTTTCGAGAACCTCATGCGCAGTAGGGGGCGATTTTGCGCTGGCGGTCGCTCCACGGCCCAGACTGGCGGTCCCAATCACTTCAAGAGGGTTGATGCCCAGGCTTGCCAGCCCGTCTCGAAAGGCCTTGATGACTGTGGCGTGCAGTGCGTTAACGGCCATGGGTTTTGGTCCTCAATGCTCGGATCTACACCTACCTGGCAGCTATTATAGCAATGATTTTTTGCGCGGTTTCCATGCCTGAGTTTTGATTCTGCCCGGTAATAAAGCGTTGCTCCGCATCAATAGCCACGTGGGTCGCGAAAACATCACGAAAAGCCGTTTGGCTTTCAAATACCGCACCGGCTCTTCGCAGTTCCGTCTCAGGGTGCATCGGTGTCAGTTCAATTCCTAGCTCTTTGACTTGCTTGTCTGTGACCCCGGTCATCGCACGGCCGGCGATCAGCTTGTTGCCCTCACGGTCTTTTACATTAATCAGACCAAGAGCGCCGTGACAGACAGAACCAATCAGCGGTTCTTTAGGACCGTAATATGCTTCACCAATTTTATTGGCCAACACTTCTGAATAGCCGAGATCGTAAGCGGCGCCCCAACCACCGACAAGGAAAATAATGTCATATTGGTTGAAGTCTACATCATCTATATGCAGTGAATTTTCCACCTTGGCAATCAGTGCCGGGTCATTTAGGTAACGCTTGTCTTCGGGCGTGATCGCGGTCCGGCGCAGTCCACCTGGATCCACAGGCACCTGGCCGCCTTTAATACTGGCGACATCAACCTTCATGCCCGCCTCCAGATAGCTGTAATAAGGATGCGTTAATTCTGAAATTGCGATACCCGTCGCCTCGCCTGTCGTTTCACCCGGCGCACTAAGCACCCCATGACTGGTGGTTACAACAAGAGCGCGTTTACCGGCCGGCAACTGGTGAGTCTCCCCAGTATATTCCGGGTGGAGGCCCAAACTGTGCATGATGGTCGGCAACGCCAAGATAAAAGCGGCGAACAGCGCAATGCACGCTGCTCCTATTTTCAATAGTGTCTTTTTCATTGTTTGATCTCTGATATCAATGGAATTCCAGTTCGCTGTACTTGCTAGGCTTGAGTGTCAAGCTGACAAAGTCTTTGGTGTACCTGTCGTTATTCATCCAGGGTTCCCTGTCACCGTTCTTGGGCATAATGTCGCGCGCTCGCAGCACGTAGCCTGCATCAAAGTCCAGCAATGGCGCCTCATTCATTTCGTCGCGTAGCGTTGGAGTGACGTGACGAAATCCCTCGCGCTCCATCTTCTGGAGGAGTCCGCAGACGTAGTTCGCGGTGAGATCGGTTTTCAGTGTCCACGAGGAGTTTGTGTAACCAACGCTCATGGCGAAGTTGGGTAGGCTTGAGAGCATCATGCCTCGGTACACAAATCGCTCTGTTAGATCGACTTCCTCACCATCGATGTAGTAGGCGATATCGCCACCGAACTTCAGTTGCAGGCCGGTCGCCACAACGACAATGTCTGCGTCCAGCTGCTTGCCGGACTTAAGTGCGATGCCTGAACTATTGAAGTGATCGATGTGGTCGGTCACCACTTCAGCTTTGCCTTCACGGATGGCGTTGAACATATCTCCATCGGGCACGGCGCACAGGCGCTGATCCCAGGGGTTGTAGTTGGGCGTGAAGTGCGTGTCCACATCGTAATCCGGGCCCAGTTCTTTGCGCACCTCGTTGAGCAAGTAACGGCCTAAGCCTTGTGGTTTCTTTCTGGAGAGGCGGTAGATGTACTGCTGCTGTAGCACTTTCTTCCAGCGAATTGAGCGAAACACCCAGCTGTTTGGCAGGTATTTAGATAGGGGCTTGAGCCAGGGATCCTCGGCGGGCACGTTGGCGATATAGGTCGGGGAGCGCTGTAGCATCACCAGACTTGCGGTGTCGTCAGCCATGCTCGGGACCAGTGTGACCGCTGTGGCGCCACTGCCAATGATCACCACACGCTTGTCTTTGTAATCCAGCTGCTCTGGCCAGAACTGGGGATGGACAATCTCCCCCTGAAAATCATCTATTCCTGCGAATTCAGGGGTATATCCCTTCTCGTAGTCGAAGTAACCGGTGCAACTGAGAATAAATCGGCACTGGATGGTTAGCTGCTCTTCGGAGTCTGTGCGTGCACTTGGAGATCGTGCAACCGTCACGGTCCATAGGTTATCTTGTGAAGACCAGTGGGCTGAGACGACCTTGTGGTTGTAGCGTATGAGCTGATTGAGACCGTACTCTTCGGCAGTTTCTCGGATGTACTTGAGAATCGTGTCGCCGTCGGCGATGGCGGATTTAGCAGTCCAGGGCTTGAAGCCATAGCTGTACGTGTACATATCGCTGTCTGAACGAATGCCAGGATAGCGGAACAGGTCCCAAGTGCCGCCGCTCAACTGACGAGCCTCCAGTATGGCTAGTTTCAGCTGGGGCATTTTGCGACGAAACTGGCAGGCGCTGCCGATACCAGCAAGACCTGCACCGATCACAAGAACGTCAACAAACTCGGGTTTTCCCGTCATAGCTGTGTCTTCAGCATTTCTTTGAGTGCCGGGAGCATAGACGTGTTGCGAACGAGAAAATATATCATATTCGGACAGATTGGTTTCACCGCTGGGCCGGTGCATACAGCAGAAGAAACAAATTGGCTTAGCACTCGCGCATTAGTGCATGGCCGGAGCTATAAAGCGCTCCGAGAATGTCCGAATATGATACGTTCTTCAGTGGGCAGGTATATATAATCCAACGGTCATAAAAGAGATGAAGTTCACTGGCCCTGGCTGCCTGGGAGGGGTTTGCGTCATGCTAAAGAAAATTGCGCTAGTACTGTTGGCTGTCCTTACCCTGAGCGTTGGTTTTGTTGCAGTCAAATTCATTATCCCCATGTACACCGCACTCGATATGGTGGGACCCGGAAGTGCACCGCGCGACCTCGCATTGCAGGATGACAGTAGGGTAGAAGCGCCATTCGGCAACGCGCATTCGGCGTTAGTCGAGGGGAGGCCTTTTTCCGAAAATATGGCTGCAGGCGGAGCAAAGCTCTACTGGGGCGAGTTACATTTGCATACAACAGAGAGTATTGATGCCAGCATAATGGGCAACAAACTCAGCATCGAGGATGCCTACCGTTTCGCCAAAGGCGAGCCCCTGGTGGGAGCAGGGGGCGAGACTATGCAGTTGAGTCGTCCTCTGGATTTTGTCGCGATTACGGACCATGCAGAAGGTTTCGGTACCCGAACACATTGCTCCGGCCCTGACCTGTCGCTGGTCAACCGCGCGACTTGTTGGTTGATGGGGCTGGACAACCCGGCCCTGTTCACGATCTTTATCGACGGCACTCGTGGCACAGCGGCCCCTGGTGATCCTTCGAAGCCAGCTGGGGTTTATCAACCTGAATTTCGTCAGCCGCTTGCATTGGGCGCCTTCCCGACCTGTAGGCTAGGGGTGGGCGCGGCCCAACGGTGTTATCAGAATACTTATAATGACTGGGCGCATTATGTGCGGCTGGCAGACGCTTATTATGAACCGGGCAAGTTGACTACACTGATTGCCTATGAGTTTTCTCCCCAATTGCCGGATCAGGGTAAACACCATCGCAATATCATTTTTCGCTCAAATACTGTGCCTGATAGGGCTATTTCCAGCTTTGATGTACCCAATGCGATCGAACTCTGGAAGGGGCTGGAAGCTAATTGTGATAAGGCCAATGGCTGTGATTTCCTGACCATACCCCATAATCCAAACAAGGCTTGGGGCCTGACTTATTCCCGCTACACCTGGGATGGCCAGCAATACAGCGAGGATGATTGGCGCCTACGACAAAAGCGCGAACCTCTTACCGAGATTTTTCAGATCAAAGGTTCTTCGGAGTGTGCGCTGGGTGTCGGTGCAACCGACGAAGAGTGCGCCTTTGCACAGGTTCTGGACCCCTGCCAGCCGGGGGAGACGACCGGCTGCGCCTTCCAAACTGGATTTGTTCGTCAAGGTATGAAGGTGGGCCTGGAACTTGAGCAGGAGCTCGGCTTCAATCCCCTGCAAAATGGTTTTGTCGCGGCAACAGACAGTCACAATTCCAATCCGGGGGATGTGGAGGAGTGGGATTACCGGGGATCGGCAGGGACGGCTAAATCGCCCGCAATGCGTCGCCTTAGACAGGGTAATCCAGACAACAAAGCTGATAGGTCCTCTCTTAAATTTAACACCTCCGGTGGTCTTGCTGCTGTATGGGCGCCAGAAAATACCCGCGAGGCAATCTTTGATGCGCTGGCTCGCCGCGAAACCTATGCCACCTCCGGTCCGCGCATCGCGCTGAGCTTTCATGCCGGTTGGGGCATTGATGAAGCGATGATCGACGATCCGGGTCTGGTGCAGCATTTGGAAGCGACAGCCGTGCCTATGGGGGCCGTTTTTTCTACTAGCCAACAGCCACAGTCGCCGGAGTTCCTTGTCTGGGCGGTAAGGGACCCGCTGGATGCCCCCCTTCAGCGTATTCAAATGGTCAAGGGCTGGATTGATGATGCGGGCCAGACACATGAAAACGTGGTCGATATTGCCTGCGCCGATGGCCTGCACGTTGATCCGACTACCGGGCGCTGTCCTGATAATGGCGCCAGCGTTGATTTGTCCAGCTGCCAGTACGATGTCGGCTCCGGCGCTACTGAATTAAAAACCCTTTGGCGCGACCCGGACTACGATCAGAACCAAAGCGCTTTTTACTATGTGCGAGTGCTAATGAATCCCACCTGTCGTTGGTCCAGCTTTGACGCGATTCGCCTTGGCAGAGAACCTCCCGAGGGTGTGCCTGCAACCATTCAGGAAAGGGCCTGGTCGTCACCGATTTGGTCTGGCGCCCAATGATGATGGAAGTGTATGAGTCTATGACCCAGCAAGACTATCAGTCAGACCTCCGTGGCTTCATAGAGAAGAGAAAGAAGTCGCTTGCTGTCCCTGGGTGCGACAGATGCATGTTAAGAGATTGGGCGGATTTCAACTAGGGCTTACTGTCCACGAGGCCTGTCTTTCAATCGCCTCTAAATATCTATAGCGATGGCCTTGTTAATTTTCTTGCTACCAGCAGGATTATCATTGTACTCAGAGTCAATGTAATCAGTAGTCCGGTCAGGGAACTTATGTAACTTTTAAACCAGGCTTTCAGGCCATTACTCAGAATCTGAGCCGGCTGGTGATAGTTCTTTGGTACCGGTATCACTCCGTTTTCTCTGGCGTAGGTTTCATACTCGGCGATCAGGTCGAAAAATACTGTCGTCTCTACAGCTTCTAGTGCTTCCGTTTCTCCCGGGTCTTCTATGATGTTGTATAAGTGCCAACGACCATCGTTTGGTCTGCCCCGGTTTAAGGTGATTTTATAGTCACCTTTAATGAGCGCCGCGTTTCCACCTATCTCATAGGCGATGATATCTTCATCGGTATAGACGGAATCTGCTTTTGCTGCGATGACAGGCAGCAGATTTTTTCCCGTGCTGGCTTCAATGGCTTCGCCCTTGTACTGCGTGCCAGGATGGCGAGTGCCTGCCAGAGCAAGAATCGTGGGTGCCAGGTCTTTAACAAAGGCTCTGCTGTGGCTGATGCGGCCCCGGTGTGCGCCTGCCACCTGTGGCCCACTGACAATGAGAGGAACCCGAATACCCCCTTCGCCGGAATGAAATTTATAGTGACCAAGAGGTGAGGCGACCGCGCTGCCGAAACTGGCCCCAGTGGTGCCGTAACTGTAGCGCTCGCCCAATGTTTCGTAATCGCGGTTGTATCCCAGAGCTTTTATCCAGAGCAGCGGCACATCACTTGCGGCTGGTCCGTTGTCAGAGGTGAAGATGATGACGGTGTTGTCGTATTGACCGGATTCTTTTAGATATTGAATCAGGCGACCAATGTGATTATCCATAGCATCGACCATGCCTGCATACACGGCCATGCGTTTGTCATTGTAACGCTTCTCCTCTTCAGATAGGTTATCCCAGTCGTCTGTTGTTGCCATACGTTTCATGGGGGCGCTGGCAGGTATTAGCCCCAGATCTTTAACAGCATTCTGGCGATTTTTACGCAGTGCATGCCAGCCCTCTCTATAACTGCCTATGTACTTCTCGGTAAATTCTTTAGGGGCTTGTAGGGGAATATGCACGGCCTGAAAAGAGACATAAGAGAAGAAGGGTTTGCGTTTGCCCTCATGGGTTTTTTGATTGTTGTCTAGCTGCTGGATAGCTTTGTCGACGATAAATTTAGATGAATAAAAACCTTCAGGCACGGAGATCTCTTTACCGTTCTCAAGCCAGAGGGTTTTGTCATAGTGAGGAACATAAGATTGCTGGGTCCAGTTGTCGCCGCCGGAAAAAGGCATGATCACCGTTTGTTGAAAGCCACGGTTTATCGGCAGCAAAGAGGGGTCCGCATACCCCAGATGCCATTTTCCAGACATCGCGGTGTTGTAGCCGGCATCTTTCAACAGCGTCGCGATCGTGATGACATTGTGATTAAGCGTGCCGCGATAAAATGGCGAGTGGGTTTGCTCGGGTGTCAGCGCTTCACTTATGTTAGCGACACCGGCGCGATGGCTGTCTACACCGGTTAACAGCATGGCGCGGGTGGGCGCGCAGCTGGCTGTTGTATAAAAACTGCTGAAGCGCAACCCGTTATTTGCAAGCTGGTCCAGGTTTGGGGTGCTGATTTCACTGCCATAGGAGCCGATGTCTGAATAGCCCAGATCGTCAGCAAGGATCAGCAGAACATTGGGTCTGTGATCAAAGCCTGCATCGGCGGCAACGGAGCTTACCCAGCCCAAACTTAACAGTAGGAAGATAGCGCGGCGAGCCATGACTTAATGCACAAAATTATTGTCATCGTTAGATGCGCTGTACCAAATAGGCGACGACCATGCTCGCTCCTGGATAGTCGCCGGTAAATCCGGGCGAGGTTGTTCTCCAGACCGAATGGCGTCCCAGGTCGACCAGCGGCACACAGGGTTTTCCAGTACGCGCACATAATAGAAGGCTTCTTGGGCTGGCACAAAATTAGGGTCTTGCCATAATGTTTTCAGTTCGCTCGCGCCTACATTGGCGGTTCTCGAGCAGTCATCCAGATTCACTTTTGCGCCGTTGTCAGGGCAGCGGTGGGTATTTGTATCGACACTCAGGCCGTCGGAGCAGGCGACATCATAAACCTGCTCCCGATGTTCGCCGTCTTGCAGCCAGCCTTTAATGATTTGAACGCGTTGTAGTTGTGCGGTGTTTGGATCTTGCACCGCCCAGGTTAAAAATGTGGGCCGACGGTCTGCGTCGACATGCAATGTGCCGCCCATGGTGACCCCGCTTTTGTATGCGATACTGATCAAGTCTCGACTGGTTAACTCCACTTTATCGAGCTCGTAACCGGCAAAAAAACGTACCTTGATGCGAGTACCGCTGGTGGCGAAGGTTTCCTTGCGGCGCAGCGCATCGTAGATGGCTTCACGGGTATTCTCTTCTGCCCATACCCCGGCAATGCCAGAGGCCCCCCAGAACTTGTAGCCAGGAAAGTTAAGGTAAGTTTTACCATCAACCTCCTCGACCATGTCGGGCATCGCAAGTTTAATCAAGGTGCCGTAGAGAAAGCTTGCAGGAATTGAGCCCCTCTGTTCTGGGGTGGCGTCCATTATGCTGACTTTGCCGAAGTAATTGTCCTCTTCCAATGGCGCCGCTGCCGTATGTGTATCGCTGGAACCGATGACACCGAACTTGTAGGGGTTGGCGTCAATGTTTGCTGCAGTGGCAAGGCCCCGTTGCCACGCATCGCGTACGTAGCCACCCGGGGCAACGCTGGGCAAGGCTGTGGCGACGCGCAGGGGGTAGATTTCGAAATCGGCCCATTCGTCAGTCGGTGACAGTAATGGGTGAGTGTCGGATGTGCCCTTGATCTGCGTGATTTCGACCAGAGGTTCATTGCGCATGCGCTGTTCGGCGTATTCCCGGTCGATGGTGTTCCCTGCCCAGTCAGTAAACGCGAACATGGCACCGTTGGAACCGTTGCTGTTGTGGGGAATCGCCAAGCTTTCTATGCCTTGCTCGCGCAGGCCGTCCATCCAGTGCCAAAGCCCCTCGGGATTAATACTGTTCAATCGGGAGAAAGGCACCGCGGGTAACTTGTCTGTACCGCGAAAGACTATATTGCGGTGAAGGTTCCCTGATTCCTCGGTAGAGGTTGTGTATTCATAGGCTGCAAAGGTGGTGAACTGACCAGGCCGATAAGCTTCGTTTGCCGCATAAACGGTTTCGACCCACGCGGATTTGCTGACACTGTTGATAACATCACTGTTGAAGGTTCCATCGAGTAGGTTGGCCACAACATCACTGCGGAAATTGTTGAAGATAAGATTTCTTTTCGCGATATCGAACAAGCCGCCATCGACCGAGTCATTGATACCGTGATAGGACTTTGACAGCTCGTAATCTGAGAACGCCGTGTTGGTGTCTGCCGCCTCGTTAATCAGTCCCAGCATCTGCGCATGGTCCGTCACCGCGTAGAAATCCAGCGGCTGTGCCAGTTGTACTTCAAATCCGCTGGGGTGCATGATTGCCTCGCCCTGCGCGTAGCGATAGGCGTCTGCCGGTGTGGCGGTGGTGCCAAAACCAGCGGCATCAAAGGAGAGAGCCGTATGCACGTGCAGGTCGCCAAAGTAAGCATTTCGATCCGCATTGAACTCTTGGCCATCTGGATTTATCTGAGGCGGGGCGGGAAATGAGATGATTTCATTGTCTGCCGGAATAACTGCGTTCGTAGTGCGAAGATACTGATTGGCCTCATGGCGCTTTTGCGCCTGGTCGCCGGAGCAGGCACTGATTAATGCAATAGCCGTTAACACACCAGTACTGTAAATCACTCGAAACAACATGAAATCCCTCTGCCTGTTTCCCTCTGTTCGTTTATGTGTCGTATCAGTTGGGTACGAATTTCTATTAGGTTCTAAAGTCGTTGCTTTTAAGAAGGGCCTTAGCCTCCGGCTGAGGGCCTATCGCCAGCAGCCCGCACCAGAAACTAGTATATGAGGCTTGGTCTAGCGGCTATGTATCATTTGCGGACGCGGCATCTATCCATCAGGAGTCAAAAGGTGTAGTGGCTAGCAGAGGAGGTGAAACTACGGGATGTCCGTAAATGATACATAGATTTCGGTCCCAGAGATTATAGTTTCTCACTTGGTAGGGATAGGGGTAGAGACAAAAATGCAATTAAGGCCGATAAAAGCGCTGATTTCCCTGGTCGTGGTCTTAGCCCTAGCTGGCGGCAGTTACTGGCAGATCAACTTCAATAAAGACTGGCGTGAACAATATGCCTACACCAAAGGTGTGGAGGCACTGATTTACGCGTTTCCCTATTATTTGAACACAGTGCTTCGCTATAAGTGGAGTCAGCCTGAAGCGCCAGAGGGTCAGCAAGTACCGGTGGACGCGGTAAACAAGTTTTGGCATGCGACGTTTGTAGATCCCAAAAATTATCGAGACGGTGGCGCGCCGAATGCCGATACGCTCTATTCACCAGCCTGGGTATACGCGAAAGAACAGCCGATCATTATTACGGTACCGGAGATTCCAGGTAATCGTTATTTTGCGATTGAACTGGCGGGTTTTGATTCAGACAACTTTGCTTATATCAGCAAGCGCCTCCACGGCAATAGTGGTGGAAACTACGCCATCGTGCCCCCGAATTGGCAGGGAGATTTACCTGAAGATGTGGAATTTGTAGCTCATAATCCTACGCCCTGGTTTTATGCGATGGCCAGAATTTATGCTGACTTCAATGACCCTAGTGATCAGGCGGAGGTAGCGGCGATCCAGGCAAAAATGCAGATTGTGGGCTTGAGTGACTGGGGTAAAGAAAATCCACCCAGGCCT
>TARA_B110000003_G_scaffold18276_2_pt1 | contig 12562 bp, 9 predicted proteins | sample TARA_B110000003 | Tara Oceans TARA_B110000003 (sample SAMEA4396424) | marine metagenome | biome: Westerlies Biome; feature: [SRF] surface water layer (ENVO:00010504); material: water (ENVO:00002006), including particulate matter (ENVO:01000060) such as... | depth 5 m
CGTGTTAAGACAAATGCCGAAGAATTTTTAATTCGTGCCAATAATAAATTCTATTATGCTGATGAGCTGTCAAATATAGAGGTTTTATCTCTTAATGATGGAACCCAGATTTTATTGAAAGATGTGGCTGAAGTTCAGGATCGTTTTTCAGAAACACCAAATCGAAGCTACCTAGAAGATGAAGTCTTAATTAATATTAGTGTAAGCTCAACTAATTCAGAAGATGTAATTTCTTCAGCAGAAACGATTCGTAATTATATTCAAGAATTCAATCAAACAAATGAAAATATAAAATTAGAGGTCCTAAATGATGCTTCGATAACCCTAACAGAGCGAACAGAACTATTGGCAAAAAATATATTCCAAGGGATGCTTTTAGTGCTATTATTTCTTTCTATTTTTTTAAATTCTAGAATGGCTTTTTGGGTTGCTTTTGGCCTTCCAGTCTCTTTTTTAGGGATGTTTATATTTGCACCAATTTTAGGACTCACTATTAATGTGTTGTCAACCTTTGGGATGATTATTGTTATTGGAATTTTAGTTGATGACGCTATCGTTATTGCTGAAAACATATATCAGCACTATGAAAAAGGGAAGTCTCCCTATCGTGCAGCTATAGACGGAGTTCTTGAAGTGCTTCCCCCAGTAGTTTCAGCAATTATAACTACAATTTTAGCATTTTCACTCTTTTTGTTCTTAGATGGAAGAATTGGTGAATTCTTTGGTGAGTTATCGGTTGTAGTAATGTTAACTCTATTTATTTCTTTAATAGAGGCATTAATTATACTTCCAGCGCATTTAGCCCATTCAAAAGCTTTATTAAAAAATAGAAAAGAGCCAAAGAATTTAGTGTCCTTAGCTTTTTCTAAACTCAGGGAAGTAAATAAACTTGGAGACCGATTTATGAAGTCAATGCGAGATAACATTTACGAACCTTTTTTAAAGTTTTCATTAAATAATCGTTTTTTGGTAATATCAATTTTTATTTGCATGCTTTTGCTTACTTTCGGCTCTTTTGGTGGAGGAATAATAAGAACAGCCTTCTTTCCTTCAATCGCTTCAGATCGAATATCTATTGATTTGGTTATGCCCAATGGGACAAACGAAAGAATTACCGATTCTATTATTTCGCATATTGAAAAGAGTTCTAAAATCGTAAATAAAGAGTTTTCAGATAAATATCTTAAAGACACTAATAATACTCTTTTTGTAAATACTATTAAAACTCTTGGGAATGGTGCTTCAAAAGCCAACTTAACAATTAACCTGTTGCCAGGAGAACAGCGTCCGGATATAATTAGATCAAGAATGGTGTCTTCTCGAATAGCGGAGCTTGTAGGTCCACTGGTTGGTGTTGAAAGTGTTGTTTATGGTTCAGGATCAAATTTTGGTGGAAAACCAGTTTCGGTCTCATTATTATCTAATAATATTAAAGAACTAAAAAAAGCAAAGACTGAGCTTAAAGAAGCACTAAACTCTAATGCCTTACTCAAGGATATTGAGGATAACGATCCTGCTGGAATTAAAGAGATCACTCTAGAGCTAAAAGAAAATGCCTATTCTTTAGGTTTAGATCTTCAATATCTAATGAGTCGAGTCCGAGCAGGATTTTTTGGAGTCCAAGCACAACGTTTCCAAAGAGGTCAAGATGAAATAAGAGTTTGGGTTCGTTATAAAAAAGAAGATCGCTCTTCCATTACCCAACTAGAGGACATGAAGATTGACTTACCCAATGGAAATTTGGTTGCTTTAAAAGAGGTTGCGACGTATTCTATCAAAAGAGGAGATGTATCCATCAATCATCTTGATGGCAGAAGAGAGATTCAAGTTTCTGCAGACCTTAAAAATTCTGAAGAATCCTCTGCGACAGATATAATGACAGACATTAGATCAAATATTATGCCTTCAATTCAAGAGAAATATACCTCGGTAAGTGCATCTTATGAAGGACAAAATAGAGAAGCTTTTAAATTAATCAATTCTCTATCAGGAGCAGGGATACCTATTTTAATTCTAATCTATATCACCATTGCTTTTGCTTTTAGAAGCTTTTCACAACCAATTTTACTTTTCTTGTTGATCCCTGTAAGTTTAGTAGGTGTTGCATGGGGACATTGGATCCATAACTTTTCTGTTTCAATTATTTCTTTACTTGGAGTAATTGCACTTATTGGAATCATGGTAAACGACGGCTTAGTCTTTATAGGGAAATTTAATATAAACATTAAGGATGGATATAAATTTAAAGAATCACTAATCTTAGCCGGAAGATCAAGATTCAGGGCTATTTTTCTGACATCAGTAACTACTGTTGCTGGTTTAACACCGTTACTACTTGAAAAGAGCAGGCAAGCTCAATGGTTAAAACCTATGGCGATTACCGTCTCTTATGGGATCGCTTTTGCTACTGTATTGACTCTAATTCTATTACCAATTTTTATATCACTGAATAATCAGGCTAAAGTAATTTTCAAATGGTTGGTTTCCGGATATTTTCCAACCCAAGAATCTGTAGAAAGAGCGATGATTGAAAAAGAAGAAGAAGAAAAAATGGCAGTAACTGAAAAATCAAAAAATACTTAATTATGAAAACGAGATATATTTTTACTCTTTTATTCTTAGGTCTAATTTTTAAAATTGAAGGTCAAGAAAATCTAGCAAAAGAAGAAGCTCTAGCTATAGCGTTAGATCAAAATTTCGGAATAAAAGTTTCAAGAAATGTAACTGAGATTGTAAAAAATAACAGTAGTGTTCTTAATTCTGGATATCTCCCTACAGTATCTGTATTAGGAGGTAGTAATTATACAGGTTCTGATGCTGAAATTGCATTTCCTGGACAAGTAGATGAGGATGGAGTACCGATTCCTAACCGTATCTTTGAAGATCAGGAATCTCAACGCTTTAATGCGGGAGTTAATTTAAATTACACACTATTCGATGGATTAGGAAGAAAGTATAATTATAAGCGACTAAAAGAGCAATATGCTTTGAGTGAATTACAGCTTAGAGAAACTATAGAGTTTACTATTTTACAACTGTTTGAAGTTTATTTTAATGTTGCTCAACTTACAGAGTCAAATGTAATTTTTAAAGAAAATTTATCCATATCTAAAGAGAGGCAAAAGCGATCAGAAGTGGCCTTTATTCACGGACAAGGGAATAAATTGGCAGTTTTAAATGCTGAAGTAGATGTAACTAATGATAGCATTAATTTAATTCAAATAAAGCAACAATTAGATAATTCAAAGAGAGATTTGAACCTCCTTTTAAATCGACCTATTGAAAAGGTTTTTGGAGTTGACTTGAATGTGGATTTTGTTTCTCCTATTTTAATAGAATCTTGGGTGGAAACTGCAGCAGAAAATAATGTAGAGCTATTAAAGCAAAAAAGTAACAGTCAGATTAACTCATACGATATTAAAATTAGTCAATCTGGTTATTTACCAACATTGGGTCTTGTAGGATCATATGGTTGGAATTTAAACAAAAGTCCAGCTTCTGCGTTTTTTCCTGGAACCAATAATACATCCTACTCTGTTGGAGTTGGTGCAAGCTTAAGTTGGAATCTTTTTGACGGTGGAAGAACTCTAACCAGGGTTAAGAATGCAAAGCTAACTTTTGAAAATCAAGATTTATTAGAACAGGAGTCTAAGCTAAGCTTCTCACGTGACTTAACAAACAGTATTCAAAATTTTAAAAATGCAAAAGAAATTTTCAATATTCAAAAAAAGCAGGTTGAAACAGCGACATATAATTTTGATCGTTCTAAGGCACAATATAAGTTGGGTTCAATAACTGCTATTGAGTTTAGACAGGCTCAGATTAATTTAACTAATGCCCAAAATCAAAGGACTATTGCAAAATATCAAGCAAAACTTGCAGAGTTACAATTGATTCAAATTACTGGACAATTATTAAATGTAAATCTTTAATTTTTTAAGCTAGATAATTAAAACAATTAACATACTTATGAAAGCTTTAAGTTAAAGTATATTAGAATTATTTTTAATTAAGAGTTGTTCAAAAAATCCACCAATTTTCTTTTCTTGATCTATAAAATGAATTTCTAATATCCAGTGTCTAAGCCCCCCACTTCTGTCTGGCATATTCATATTTATTAGATTTTCAGGGTGTATATAATTGGTTTTGTCCTCTTTTTCCAATTTTTCGTGAGGAAAATGTCCAATTAAGTGGCCAGCAATAGGGCCCCCAAATTCCCAACCCATTTCTTTAGCTAAATTACAGCAATAAGAATATAGTTGTGCTCCAGTGATATTTTCTTGTGAGTGATAAAATTTATTTGCATTCTGCCATGCTTTTTCAATGTCCTCTGCTAATTTATGTTTTAGAGGGTCTTCACCAAGCACAAAAGTTCTTCCGTAATCGGCTTCCCAAGCTTCGAAAATAGGGCCAAAATCAATAAAGAGAATGTCGTCCTCTTTAACTAATAAATTTTTTGGATTTTCATCATAGGGTAATAAAGTATTAGCTCCTGATCTAACGATACGTTTATGCCAATATTTTTTTATACCAAATAAATCGAATGCTAAGGAATAGATACTATCATTAATCTCTTTTTCTGTTTTTCCTGCGGAAATAAGATTCATGTTTTCTATCTCCTGAAAAAGTTTTGCTGCATTATTTTCAGCATCTATTAATTCTTTTAAATCTTTTGACATACACATCAAATATATTTATAAGTAGAAAATAGTCAGAATAGTTAATTGATAATTAATTAAGATTTAGATTACAGACTTAGAAGCTGAGCCTTAAAATCTTTATATGATGCAATATCATTTCTGGTACTCTGGTTTCGATCAAGTCTTTCATTTTTTTGATACCAGTCAACTGCTATTGGATCAAATTTCATATCAAGATGATCTATACTCCAAACTATTAAATCATAAATTATAGGATAAAGATCAATTCCTGCCTGAGTGAGGTAATACTGTTTTATCTTTCGATTATTTGGGTGGACCCTATATTCGATCAAATTATACTTTGTGAGTTTATTTATCCTATCCGTAAGTATATTACTTGAAATTCTTTCAGGAGAATTCATGAATTCTGTAAAAGTTGTTCGCTCTAAAAAAAGATCTCGAATTAAGACTAGTGACCAATTATCTCCTATAATTTCCAGACAAGTGCTAACTGGGCACGAAGACCTATTATCTCGAACTTTCATCTTCGGTTTTTGATCTGTTATAATTTCCATTTTTTTTAATTATTAAATAATAAACTAATAATCAGTTTCCTTTCAGAGCTTTAGCAAGGCTTAAAACAGTATAATAAAATTTTTTGAGTCTAGCTGGCCTAGTAAATGTAAGAAATCTAATTTAAATATTAAAAATAAGTAGGAGAAGAGTCTTAAAAAGACTCTTTTTAAGTACTATATTTAATCATGAAAAAAATTAAATTCTATTTATTATTTTACTTTACATGTGCCTCGCTTTTTTCTCAAAAAATTGATGGTAATAAAATTTCTGAAGTCTATGAAGTAAGAGGGGTTGATGCAAAACAAATATTCTCAAAATTAAATTATGCAATAGCATTAATTTATGAAGATGCTGTAGATGTAATTAAATTTAAAGATGATCAGTCTAAGCTCTTGGTCATTAAAGCTTTAGCACTAGTCCCAGTGCTAGATGCATATAAACTGATGAATCCTAATAATTCAGCACTTACAGATTATATTGATTATAGCCATAATTATACACTTATTATTGAGGCTAGAGATGAGAAATATCGTATTCAAATGATATATCAGGATGGGAAATATTCAGATTCTCAACTTACGCAATATAAACTCCCTTTTTCATCGAAAATGGATTACGACATGGCTGAACTTGAGGAAATTATGGAGAAAGCAAGAGAAGAGATGAATCAGGATTACTATGACATGACAAGCAGAAAGAAGAAAGAAATCTACATCCTATCCCAGCCAAAAGTTGTCCGTGAATACCAACAAACCTTAAAAGAATATTCGACTCTTTTTTTTCAGTCTATTTATAAGAAAGTTCTTGAAGATATAAAGCAGGAAGACTGGTAAACACTTATTTTATTTTCTTAGTAATTCTCGCAAAACGAGATGAGGCAATTAAACCTATAATTGAAAAAAGTCCTAAAAAAACATAAACATATTGATGACCTTCAACCCCTGGAAATTTGTCCAAAAAATACCCCATAAGAGGGCCAGCAAAAATATCAGGAGTATATCCAGACAAAGAAATTACGCCTACTGCAGTTCCAGTTAATGCAAGAGAAATATCACCTTCCTTGAGAATAGCGAAATAAAGTGCTCTAATAGCATAAGTGCCAAGAGCTAAAATGATTAAAGAAATAAAAAACAGGATATATTGATCTGCCACTAATATTCCGCTGGCGAAAAGTACGGATCCAGTAAGCATCACAAAAAAGCCTTTTATGATCCAAGAAATTCCATTTGTTTTATCTGCTAGAAAACCAATAGCAAAACAAGCAATTGGCCTAAGGTAAAGTTGAAGAGAGCCAATATTTGCAGAGTTTACTTCATCGTATCCCATAACATCTGAAGCATACAATGAGTAAATATCTGTAACTTTATATCCAAAATAAGCACAAAGAATGATTATCATCAATAACCAAACTGTTTCTAGTTTTAAAACAGCTAAAATATTATTTAAAGAATGTGTATTATCAGACTGAAAGACACCCTTTTCTGTTTTAGTTTTCATAAAAAAATACACCAATACCCCAATAAGTGCTACCATAATTGAAGAAAATAAAATGACACTTTGAAAAGCATCCTGGCGCTCCTTAATACTTGAAGATATAACATCTTCCGGAAGAAAAAATGAAAAAATAAAAACTCCTACACTACCCATTAGAGCTGCGGTAAGCCCTCTTCCTCCATCTAAAAAACCGAAAGCTTGCCCTTGATTCTGACTACCTCCCCAAATTCGTGTTCCCTTGATCATTGCACCCCAAAAAAGAAAAACAGTAGTAAACCCCCAGTAACCATAAAGAATTTTTAAAATCATAAAACTTGGATAATACATAAGAACAAAACCCCCAAGTGAAGTCAGTATAAGAGAAGTTGCAATAAGCTTTCTAGGCAAAAATTTATCTGCAAAAGTACCCCCAAAAATATATGAAAAAAAAGCTACTGATCCATAGACTGAAAACAAACTCCCCAATTCAAGATTGTTTAAATCAAAAACCGCTAAAAATGTTGGACGAAATACCCTAGGTAAAAAATAAGGGAGAATATAAATTAATTCTCCTGAAAGAATCAAAAGTAAAATGTTGGTATATGAACCTTTTGAGGGAGTATCTTGGATAATTTAAAATTATACTACAATATAAAAAAACATATCAATACTGAGAAGGAATTGAATATGTCTTTATTAGTGATAGATTGACATTTGAAAATAATATCTTTAAGCTTTCAAAAGTTAGTATAGTTTTAAAAAAAAGTTCAATGAAATATAACTCTTTTATCATAAGTCTTTTTATACTGTTGAACTTTCTCTTTTCAGGATGTTCTAAATCTGATAATATAGGATCAATTAACATAAGTAATCTTGAGAGTGTTCTGGGAGTAGCTGAAAGTGAGGTCCCTTTTGAAGGAGATTATCTTTTTTTTAAAGATGTTAGCTATGGAGTTAAAGAAAGAAATCAACTTGATATTTTGCTTCCAAAAAACGATCAAATCCTAGGGACTGTTATCTTTTTTCATGGGGGAGCCTTTTTGTTTGGAACTAAAGAAGACCTTTATGAAGGAGAAACACAGGACATAATTTTATCATTATTAGAACAAAAAATTGCTGTGATAAATTCAGAATACACGTTTATTAACGATTCAGATTCTCAAGGCGTAATAACTTCATTGGAAGATGGTGCAGCAGTAATAGATTTTATTTCAAATAGCACGGGACCCTTAAATCTTCCTCAGAATAAATTAATTTTAGCTGGAGTATCTGCTGGAGCAGGAATTGCTCAATGGAATGGTTTCAGAGAAGCTAGTAATAGCCAAGTAAAAGGGGTGTTTGCTTCTATTGCACAGAGTAGTTATGATTTATATCAATGGGAGCAACTTTTTCCAGATTTTTCTTTAGATGAATTAAGATTAACCTATTCTGAACTTGAAGATCTTTTTGTAAAGTTTTATAATGGAACACCAACAAAAGAAAAATCAGAGCTTTTGGATTATAGAAGTCAAATAGATGCTGATGATCCCCCTTTATATATTTACAATCCTGTATATGAAGACGTCATTATAGGCGAAGATGATAGTATTGATTTTAATGTTTTATTCCACAGTTATAAGCATGCTGATTTTTTGCGAAAAAAAGCTATAGAAGTAGGTTTAGAATTTTCAGGTGCTTATCAAGAATCTCCCTTGGAATTTATAAAAAGGGTTCTTGAAAAATAATTTAATGCTATTAAAATGGAATTAGGATAACTCCTGCTCAATATATTATAAATTTATTAAAATCACTTTTTTATTTATCAGCCACTTTATTAAAAACATAAAAAAACTCTGATGCAATTTGAATTGATCGTTCATCATATTTTTTCGTTTCTTGGGGAGTATCATCAAAGCCTTTGGGATCGTTATATTGAATAGAAATCCGTTTCTCCGCTCCTGTTATAAATGGACAATTTTTGTCTGCATGAGCACAAGTCATAATTGCAGCAAACGCCTCACTTTTATTTACAGTGTCGTCATATAATTTTGAAAAACACTTGATCACATTTCTCATATTCTTTTCATATAAAACAGAATAAATAGGGTTATAATCACCCTCTGACGAAATTTCAAATCCACTTCTTACTATTGAAGCTACAGCACGTTCATTGAAAGCGGTAACTTCAACTCCTCCGGAATAACAATAAACTTTTATGTTATAATAAGCTGCAGCCGTATGTGCCCAGATTTGTGCAAATTGACTCCTTCGTGAATTGTGAGTACATATAAAGTTTAGATGAACTTCTCGATTTTCTAAACATTTATTTTTAATATAATCAATTAGAATTTGTAAAACAGCTTTTCTTTCTTTTGGGATTTTTTGCTTTAGTATTTTATTTATACTTTTTTTTAAATTGGGAAGCACAGTCTAGATAATAAATTTTAAATAACTTTAATTAGGCCCACAAAGGATTTAATTTCTAATTTAATATTTTGCTTTTGATCTGAGCACATATAAAATAATTTTTCATTAATGAGATTAAAAATATTTGATAAGAATTAAAAATCAATGAAAAAGAAAATGAAGACAAAGTAAACTTAGAGCTAATAAAAGCCCAAAATTTCTGCTCATCTGATTTGCTGGTTGAAATAATTCTAATAACCTATGAAGCTTACCTTTACTCCCTGAAAACCCAATTATTAAACCACAAATTATAACCCAAAAGGCTCTTACGAAATAATTCATCTCTGGTAAAAGTAATTGGAGTAAGATGTTAATTGGAAGAGTAGCAATAAAGGCCAATAAAATCACTTTAACATTTGGTTTTCTTAGCAAAACTGCACAACATATTAATACTACAATTCCACAGTTGATAAAATATCTCAAATTATTTAGAGTGTGGGTAAAAGCAGAATTGGGGTTATCAAATTTCAAGTAAAGTAATATTAAACCCGTGATCAAAGATGTTCCAAGACTAAAAAGTATAGCCTTTCTTCCAGCTCTAATTTTTTGTTGATCATTAGAACTTTTGTTTAGATAAACAGAATAAATATCTGTTGACCACAGTGTTGCCAGTGAATTGAATGTGGAATCTACTGTGCTCATTAAGGAAGCAAACAAACCACATAAAATGATTCCCTTTATACCTGAAGGTAAATAGGTTTTTACAAGATAAGGAAAAGCCAAATCAGGCTCGCTTAGGTTATCTCCTAGAATTCCATATAGGGCTATGCCTGGAACAATAATTATTACTGCCATTAAAAATTTAATTAAACCACCCATCATTAAACCGGTTTGTGCATGTGTAATACTTTTTGCCGCGAGAGCCCTTTGCATTACTGTTTGATTTGCACACCAGTAGTTTATGTTTAAAAAAAATAATCCAAATAAATGTGTCCAAGGCAATGTAGGATGGCTTGCTGGAAGATGAAGATGCATTTTATCAGGAGTTTTAATATATAATTGTTCCCATCCCCCAAGTTGATTTATAGCTGTAAAACAAACTACAATTCCTCCAATAAGTAAAACACTAAATTGAATAATATCAGTTTTAACTACCGCTGTTAAGCCACCAAAATATGTATATGTCGCCGAGAAAATTCCTAAAATAATTATTAGAATAGCGATGCGTATTATACGATTACTATTTAAAAAAGATAGCTGTTCTCCAAAAACCATGTCAGCTGCATAGGCACCCCAAAAAAGTGCTGCTCCCAATGTTACAGTTGCAAATAAAGAGATATTTGCTAAGGAATAAAACAATGCAATGCGTTTACCTAGTTTTTTAGCAATAAATTGGGTTATCGTGATAATTTTCTCTTTCAAAAAGATAGGGACAAATACAAAAGCCCCTAATAAAATACCCTGTATTGCATTAATCTCAAGGTTTGCTTGTGCAAGACCATATAGATAAGCAGAACCCATCATCCCTAAAAATTGATAACCCTGAATATTAGTTGCTATTGTTGACAATGCAATTGAATACCAAGGGAGGCTACGAGAACTTAAAAAGTATTCATCTGCAGAATTATGAATATTAGTTTTACCTCTTAAAGCAACAATCAAAATAACAGCAAAATAGGTAAATACAATTAAAAAATCTATCATAATTTATTCTCTTTCCCCTCTTCCTAACGGACTGTTAGGTGTAGTTTTTGGTATTCTCCCAAAAACTTCGGGAAGTGAAATAGTTTTAATTCTTGGAAGAACATGTTTAGCAAATAATTCACATTCTTGTTTATGAGGATAGCCAGATAGAATAAAGGATCGAATACCCATTTCCATATAGTTTTCTAATTTCTTAACTACTTGGTCTGGATTCCCAACTATAGCAGCACCACATCCAGATCGAGCAAGACCAATACCTGTCCATAAGTTCGGTTCAACATAATATTTTTCATCTGCTTCTTCCCTTAACTGCGATTGTCTTGCTACACCTAAAGAATTTGAATCTTGAGATCGATTTCGAATATTAGTGCCTAGATCAAGATTTAGTTTTGAAATTAATCCGTCTGCATAAGCACGAGCTTCTTTTTCAGTTTCTCTTACAATAACATGAACACGTAAACCAAATTGGACTTCACGATCATAACTTGAAGCTTTATTTCTCATTCCGTCCATCAGAACCTGTAATTTATTTTCTGTTTCAGGCCACATAAGATAAACATCGCAATACTCCGCGCAAAGGTCTAACCCATCAGGAGAATACCCGCCAAAGTATAGTAGTGGTCCATCTTTTTGATAAGTTTTTACTGGCTTAGAAGACAACTTAAGTTGGTAATATTTTCCTTGAAAATCAATAGAATCTTTTGTCCAAGCCTGTTTTAAAATTTTTATTACTTCTCGCGAACGTAAATAACGTTCTGAAGAAGATAATTGAGTACCAGGTAAATCCGATGAAATAATATTAATTGTTAGTCTACCTTTCAACATATGGTCAAGTGTAGCAATAGTTCGAGCTAACATCGGTGGATGAATTTCTCCACAACGAATTGCTGCTAAGAAATTAATTTTTTCAGTTAAAGGAGCCATGCCTGCAATAAAGGAAAGGGTATCTTGGCCGACTTGATAAGACGATGGACACAATACATTGCGAAAGCCAAAATTATCTGCAGTCTTTACAATTTCAGAGGTATTTTTCCAATCACTCTTATAAGAGGGATTTCGATTACCTAAAAAATCATCATCTCCATCACAAAGAGGAGCAAACCATGATATTTCAGCACCCTTAATATTAATTAGATTGGTTTCTTTCATATTTATAAAAAGGGTGAAATATTTTTGCTATCCAAAAACGTTTTCGGTATTTAACTTAAAAAAAGGATTTTTAAATTACATAACCTCCAACCGCGAATTTATAATTTATCTCAGCCCTCACAGGATAATTAAAATTATAAATTTAATTTAAAAGTGTACTAAAAATGTATTAAAAACGATATCCTTTAAAAAAGCATCTCTTCTTTAAATATTCACTAGTTTTATAGAATATAAAAATTTATACATATTATGTATTTACTCAATTTTGTTACGGTATTATTTTTTAGTTTTTTAATTAATTCTGAAGGGAGATTAGATGTCATTCAAGAATTCCAAGGAAAGGCATATTATTTTTCTAAAACCAATATGAAGCTTGGGGCATGGGGAGCCAGAATGAGTGAAGCTCAAAAAAAACAAATTAAGAACAGGTTAAAAAATCGATTAGAAAAAACGTTTGTATTAATTTTCAATAAGGATGAATCTTTATTTTATGAAGAAGAAAAGGTAGATGCAATTTCAGGTGCAACGGACTCTTGGGGTAGTAATTTTGCTAGAGGTAAACAATATAAAAATGTTAACGATAATAGACTAATACAAGCTCAGGAATTTTATGGTAAACGTTTTCTGGTAAAAGA
>TARA_B110000003_G_scaffold276391_1_pt1 | contig 12520 bp, 9 predicted proteins | sample TARA_B110000003 | Tara Oceans TARA_B110000003 (sample SAMEA4396424) | marine metagenome | biome: Westerlies Biome; feature: [SRF] surface water layer (ENVO:00010504); material: water (ENVO:00002006), including particulate matter (ENVO:01000060) such as... | depth 5 m
AAAGCCCGAAAAACGCGGAAAATGATTGAATCATTTCACGGACATGCCAACCCCAAGGCAGTGAAAGAAGTTTGGCCCCATCTGGGAAACAGGGATTATCATATTCGTTATGCTGCCCGGGTTGCTATGGAATGGCAGAATCCAAAAACATGGGCAAGGAAAGCATACTCTGAGAAAAATGATTTAGCTGCGATTCATGCATTACTCGGTTTGGCCCGTAGTGATCTCGCTGACAGTATGAAACCCAGTATCGAACGTCTGCTTAAGGTGGATTTCAACAAGTTGGATAAGTCTGGCAAGCTGGCACTTTTGAGGACCTATTCAGTAATTATGAGCCGTGGGGGAATGCCTACTGCCAACCATGTTAAAGCAGTTGGAGCTCAACTCGATTCCTTCTTCCCATCAAAAGATAACAACTTGAATGAAGAGCTTTGCCGAGTCTTGTGCCACCTGGATCATCCATCCGTGGTGCGTAAAACAATTGCATTAATGAAAACAACCAAGGCCCAAATTCCTGATTTCAACTCAGAAATCATGAAGCGTAATAAAAATTATGGAGGTAAAATTCTGAGTACTATGGGTGCAGATGTGACTCCCAATGTTCTTAATATACACCTGCTCTTTTGTCTTAAGGATGTACAGGCTGGATGGACCATGAAGGATCGAAAATCCTACCTTGGCGAATTGCAAAATCTTATGACAAAAAAAGGCGGGAATATGTTTACTGGTTACATTCAAAAAATCCGTGAATCAGCCATTGCATCCGTACCAGAGAAAGACCGTATTTCCCTGCAGTATCTTATGGGGGAAGTAAAAAGCGTCGATCTAGCCAAACTCCCAAGAGCCCAAGGTCCTGGAGTTGCTTGGACTGTGGATTCCGCCCTTACAGTTCTTAATCAAGAGCCCTTAGCTGGGCAAAACTACCTAAATGGTAAGAAAATGTTTTCGGCAGGTCTCTGTGTGGCATGCCACCGTTTTGGCAGCGAAGGAGGAGGCGTGGGACCGGACCTGACGAATCTCGCCAAAAGGAGCGACTATAAATCCATCCTCGAATCAACCATTCATCCAAATATGGTGGTCTCTGAACAATTCGAGCAGCATGAACTAAAGATGAAGGATGGTTCCATAGTTTTAGGTCGAGTGGTCGCAGAGGAAAACGGAGAGTATTCACTTGTTCAATCTGGTCTTGAACCCCTCAAATTAACAAAGGTTAAAAAAGCAAAAGTTTCATCCAAGGAAGGTTCCAAATTATCGATGATGCCCGGCGGTCTAATTAATTCGATGAACGCGGAGGAACTTAAGGACTTGGTTGCTTATTTTGTCTCTGGAGGTGATCGGAAACATAAAGTTTTTCGCTCCTTAAAAAAGCTTCAAATCGAACTCATCAGTGCACTTTATGGAGAGGATGGAAATCCTAAACGCCAAATGGATGTCCGAAAAGTAATACAAAAACAACTTGACGGCATGCTCTACGATTTTGCGATGAGCAACAAACTGGCAGGGAAAGATCCCGCAGGTGGCGTGGTGAAAGTACTCAATTTAAAATATAAACTAAACGGTAAAACCTACACCAAAAAAATAAGGGAAAATGCTATGATTTCCTTTATTGAGTAAATTCGAGAATATAAATAAAAAACCCTTCACTTACTGAATGCCTGAAAACGAAAAGGATTGATTTTAAAATAAGTATTTATCTATTTTTGGAATCAATCAAATTGGTTTCAAAAATCGTTGGTAAGCCACATTATCCGTTTCATCAAAATAATCATAACCTGTATTCACCAGGAAACTCCTGAACAATTCCATGCCCTGTTCTGGTACTTGCATACCGACAAGAACCCGGCCAAAAGCAGAGCCATGGTTTCGGTAGTGAAAGAGAGAGATATTCCAGATTGGGTCCATATGCATGAGAAATTCCAGGAGTGCACCCGGTCTTTCCGGGAATTGAAACCGGTACAATCTTTCATTTTCAACCACCGATGAACCCCGCCCTCCGACCATATGACGCACATGTAATTTTGCGGCATCATTATCACTCATGTCCTCCACCGCATAACCCCGGCTTTCGAGCCGTTTAATCAGTTCAGTACGGTTGGAGCCACCTTGCGGTAAGCCAACCCCCACAAAAACCTGGGCGTTTTTAACCTTGGCATAACGATAATTGAACTCGGTAACCATTAAGTTCCCTAATGATTTACAAAATTGAAGGAACGAACCTGGTGTTTCAGGAATTTCTACTGATAACAGCATTTCCCGGTTTGCCCCAATCTCGGTGCGTTCTGCAATATGCTGCAAACGGTCGAAGTTCATATTTGCACCACAATTAACCACTACAAATCTTTTATTTTCTATCGTGTGCGACTGAAGATATTTTTTTAATCCGGCAACTCCGAGAGCCCCTGCGGGCTCCTGAATGGTTCGGTTCTCATCGTAAATATCTTTGATTGCGGCACAGATTTCATCTATTGAGACCGTGATTACCTCATCAACCTTCTCTTTGATTAATTCAAAAGGTAATTTTCCAACTTGTTTTACGGCAACTCCGTCTGCAAAAATTCCCACACTGTCCAAAATCACGCGTTTTCCCGCTTTCATTGCCGCAGATAAACAAGCAGACTCTTCAGATTCTATCCCGATCACCTTAATTTTTGGATGCAAACTCTTGATATAAGTTAGGATTCCTGCAAGAAGTCCCCCACCACCCACTGCTACAAATATCGCATCAATCGTGTCTCCTAATTGAGAAATAATTTCCTTGGCAATGGTACCCTGCCCGGCAATGACTTCGGCATCATCGAAAGGATGAATAAAGACGTAGCCGTCTTGCTTCGCCAGCTTGTGGGAAAGCTTCAAGGCATCATCGTAACTATCTCCATGGAGAATGACCTCCGCTCCCTGAATCTTTACTGCATTTACTTTAATTTCCGGGGTTGTCACTGGCATAACGATGAGTGATTTTATGCCGAGCTTTTTCGCCCCTAATGCGACTCCTTGTGCATGATTACCGGCCGATGCTGTGATCACTCCCTGCTTTTTTTGATTATCAGAAAGTAAATTCAGTTTGTGATAGGCCCCCCTTAATTTAAATGAAAATACAGGCTGTAAGTCTTCCCGCTTGAAATAGATTTCATTGGCTAAACGGGCAGACAGTCCGTCTGCCCGGTCGATCGGACTGCAGATGGCCAATTCATAAATATCTGACGATTCGATACCGTTGAGAATATGTCTCTTCAAGTCATTCATATGTAAGCCGATATGAGACTTATATTTTGTCTTTTACAATTTCGCATTGGCTTCACAATCGTTAATAAATGGCTGATTAAATTAGTATTCGCAACATCGAACACGATGATAAACCTTTGAAATTTATCGAATGAAAACTAATTTTCGTTTGCTATTATAGATTGAATTTAAACGAAGTACTTTACTAAAAGTTGAAGAAATCGAAGAAAAAGTTATTTTGCATCCTTAGCACAGCGAAACCCAGTATGGTTGGTGGGAGAAAGAGATTCGGAATGGTTTCGGGCGGCAGGTCGATAACGTAAACAATAATCCCAGTGACAAAGAAATGACCCTCCTCTCGCAACATTTAGATTCATCAGTTCATTATGATCCTCCGTGGGTAACGGACAGGTTCCAGTACGACGAAATTGCTCAAGCTCAATTTGGGTAATGGGAGAAGCAGGCCCAGTGGGGTTGGGATGTGGATTCTCCATGAATTCACTGTAATAGGAAGGATGGAAAAAATCACTGCAAATTTCCCACACATTTCCTGCAATATCGTATAATCCATACCCATTGGGGGGGTAAGACCCGACTGGTGATGTCGAATGGAATCCGTCTTGTGCAGAATTTTCCGCAGGAAAAATACCTTGAAAGCAATTCGCCATCCATCTTCCCTGGGGTCTCGGCTCATTACCCCAAGCATACATGGAATCCTTCAGGCCACCACGCGCCGCTAATTCCCATTCTGCCTCAGTAGGTAGACGTTTACCGGCCCATTTGGCATAAGCGTTCGCATCGTCTATGTTTACACAAACCACCGGATGATCCATACGGGCCTTAATTGATGAATTCCTGCCCTCCGGACTTTTCCAGCAAGCCCCTTTTCGGTAAGACCACCAGGTCCATGGATCGTTGGTTGACCGTGGGTTAATATTCTCAAGTGGTGGAGCGAAAACAGTAGCACCCGGTAACAACTGTTCCTTGGGGGCAGCCGGGAACATCTCTTTACTAAGTGGCTTCTCGGCAAATGTGATGTATCCGGTAGCATCCACGAACTCTTTAAACTGGGCATTGGTGACCTCATATTTATCGATCCAAAAACTTGATACCTCCACTTCATGAACCGGTCCTTCCTCCGGGTATATCTCTCCGTTCCCAGCGGGTTTATTATTCCCCATCGAAAAGCTTTGACCCTCAATCAATACCATTTCATTGAAAGAATTTATGCTTGTTTTACTCGCGGAAGATGTTTCCTGGTCCCGCGTGCAGGATACCCCAAAAAACGAACAGATAAAAATACCAATTAGATTTGTTTTATAAAATTTTCCGGTTTGAAAATTCACCATATAATTTATACTGCTCAGATTTTTAGAACTCTCAAACTCTAAACCGAGTTTCAAGAAACTATCTCTTCACATAATTCGAAGAGTCAGATTTACTTATTGGAGATTGAGCTGCTCAAAAAAATCTTCTTTGTAATTACAAATCTGGATTTTTTCCTACCGTCTCACCAATCATTACAAAGTGAAACTCAGCTCTAAAATTTTACGAATAGATGAATGCGGTTCAGGGACTTCAAGACTACATACTCCCTTGATTTTGGTTTTGCATTAGCAGATCACTTTGGAAAATCTTATAAATAATGCACCTAAATGGGCTTTAAAAAAATGACGGCCCAATATAAATATCTCCCCAGTTTTGTTTCTTTACTATCCCGCCCATCAATTCTGCCTCGATCTAAGATATATTCCATCTAGGGGGAATGACCGGAATGACCATTAAGTTCGTCTTAGCTTGATATACAGTAGGAGAAAAAAAATCAGGCTCGCAGCAAGACCAATCAATGGAGTTTCAATACCGCTTACAAATCGCTCTTCCCAAACCATTTTCGTTTGCGTTCCAAGCTCCGGCATACCCTCAATAATAGGGATTTCAATTTCGCTTTCCACACTGGTCTGCCAAAAGGCAATCCGGCATCCGTCTTCGATCCACAAATAAAAAGACAATGCTGCAGGGATAAAGCAAAATAAAATAAGAACACTTTTCATTTTAAAGTTTAGATAATATTAAATGCAGGAGCAGAAATCTAAAATCTTCAATTTTAATTACTGCATCTGTACTCAGCAAAAAAATACTAATAACCATGCGTAAGTCATGAATAAAACAGATATAGTAATATAAACCACGGAAAAAAAACGCACTTATCCTAGAATAAGTGCGTTTTCCTTCACTCGATTGAAATCGAGTAAATTATTTAAAATATATTTATTCAATATTGGCTCCAACCACCGATGCCATTTGCATCATATTAATGGTTTCACCCTCTTTCAAATTTCTTAAATCCGTTACCTTGCCAGACTTACTGGTTGCATTTGTATTCTTAAATACTGTGAGAAGCTTAGCGTCGGCAACAATGAACTTTCCTGCATTTTCTGGTTGTCCGTTCTCTGTCTTCGTTTGAAGTTTATTCGATTTAATATATTCCCAAAGTTTTTGGGTAATTTCAGTCCTAGGAAGTTCAGTCGCTCCTAAAAATGCTGCTAGATCACTCTTTAATTTAACTGGTTTACTCAATCCTTTTGCTTCTGCCATTTTGATTCCTTATTTGTTATAATTGTTTTGTAGTTAAAATCTAGATGTCTAAATAAAATGTACATCCAATGCACGAATACTGATCTCTTTTAGTACAAAGACAATCTAATTTAAGTCATTGTGAACAACTAAAAACAAGCCTAATATTCTGAACTGATAATCTTTGTTTACAAAAGCTTAGGGTAATCCCAAAGGAAACACCCCAAACCATCATGAGCAAATAACTCACTCAACATAAAAAAGCGGAAACATAGGAATTCAGTCTCAGTCTTTAATCGACCTATATAATTAATTCGATTCGAGACTAATTAATTTAAAAAATACAGTTCATGCATGGTTTTTCTGAACGATAAAATCTTTTACTTCAAGCAATCAAAATTAATATATATTGTTTTTACAAATTCCTTTACCTGGGCCGGTTAAGTTGAAATTTAGATAAAACCTTCCGCCAGTTCGCATATACATAGTAAGTCGTGCTCTTTCCTTCTCTGATCAGTTTCGCTTCCGAGCAAGTATAACAGATCATCAAATATTTTTTTGCTCCTTCTGAGTTCCACATAATCGCATAGTCGGGATGAAATGGTCCGCAATCCTTTGGTGGCTCACTGGATCCGGGCATGTGAAAACAACTCTCGTCCAAAAGCAAGTTCATTAAATCACCATGGCTTTCTCCGCTTGCCTTGACCTTAGGGTGGTAAAACCAATGACCATCAATTTCCAAGACATCTTTCCTATTCTTTTCCTTCTCAAAATATGAATTTTCGCGAATAGGATGTGGTAAACCCTCATACACAAAAAGTTCGTCGGTCTTTTGGAGGGATCGGAAAACCGATTCCTGACAACTTGTAAAAAAAGAAAGAATTAAGACAGGCAGAATTAAAACTTTCATATGCTTCTGAGAAACTGGCTTTCTAGTTCAAAGGCGTGACATTAATGTTTCGAAACCAAACGGGTTGCCCATGATATTGTAGTCCAAGATGACCAGTTCGTGGAAGGTCCTTTAATGCAGTCTTAAACTTATTTCTGGAACCGTCTGGGTTTTTATTGGGTTCTTTCCAGTCATCAATTTTAATATCAATTACTTTTTTCCCATTCACTTTTGCCATAACACTGGGTCCCTTGCATGTCAGCTCCATTTTATTCCATTCCCCATCGGGTTTACCAGCGGCAACAATTGGTTCTTTTGCATCGTAAAGAGATCCAACAATGTGTTTCCCACTGTATAAACCGGGAGATGCAATCTGAATTTCAAATCCACCCTGTACCGCGTTCTTAGGATCTGTGCGGAAAAACAATCCACTGTTCGCTTTTTCCGAAGTCTTATATTCCAGGGAAATGGTAAAGTCGCTAAATTTACCCTTTGACCAAATTATCCCACCCGGTGTTTCGGAGGGAGTAAGCATCCCATTTTTAAGAGTCCAATTTTTATTCAGACTAATCTGCTTGGGAGATAATAAATTAATTGCTTTGCCACCGAAAAGTGAAAAACTAGATAAACCTAAAAATAGAATGATAGGTAAAAAGAGTAATTTTTGTTTTTTCATAAGTATTTTATTAAATGTATAATCTAGTTAATTGTCTATAAACATATCAAAATCTATCCAAAATCATATTCCTCTTATTTAGTCGAATGCTGAATTATAAATTCAATCAATTCCTTTGATTTAAAAAAATCGTCGCCCACTTGGTGCCCCTTTCCCGGCACAACCTTTACTTCAGCTTCTCCGCCTAACTTCGTATATCGATTGATGACAATCTCAGTATTCTCTGCAAGTGGAACGATCCGATCGGAATCACCATGTACCATAAACAAAGGCACTTTTGCTTGAGCTAACCCTTCTAGTTGATGGATCGGGTTATGAGGATCAACCGATTTTAAAAAGGTATCTTGATCCATTTCAAAATCGGCTAAAGTGGAGCTTAAATTTCGGATCATCGGCCAACTCCTCAAATTCAGTACCGGATAAATTCCTGCAAAGGCTTTTACCTTTTTTGGATTCTTGACTGCCCAACTTAGCATCATAAGCCCACCTCGGCTTTGTCCAAGCAATATGGGTTTCTTTGAATATCCACGATCGACCATTTCATTATAGAATTTTGTAAAGCGGTCTACGCTTTTGGGCGACCCGCGAACTTCTCCCTGGTCACAACCGGCAAAACTAATTCCCTTTTCAAGAAGTTTATCGATATACCAGCCGTGCGACGGATCGGGGTGACGAGGTAAAGTGGGGGCATACCACACCCAGGGTTTATTTTGTCTGCTAGAATTAGCATCCAGTACGAAACATTTTGAGGAACCAACCAAAAATTCCACTGGCTCATATTCAAGGCGATGCCCATATGTAAGGAAAGAGGAAAAAGAAAAAACGAGTAAGCAAATGAATTTCATTATTTAACCCTCTTAATTTTGAATCTTTTGATTCTTAAAGCTTTTCCAGTTTCCAGGCTCCCCCACTTCAACTCGATAACTACCCATCTCAAAAACTTTAGGACGGAATGTACCCTTTGTCACTCGCCGAGCATAAACCAATTCACCAGATGGTTCTTTCCTAACACGAACAATAAAACTCTTCTTCTTTATTTTGACGGGAGCCAAAAAACCGAGCGGTTTCCGATTATATTGCTGGTCTACGGAAACCGTAACTGGCCATCCATTATGCGTTTCATAACTGGCAATATCTGAGGTCATATTCTCATAAATCGGCCAGCTTTCCATGGTAATTTCCTGTTCATCTTTATGAAATTTTACAATTCCATATCCGGATGCCGAATTATTTAATTTTTCAAGCATAGTCGATGGCTGACCCTTAATCTTTTCAGGGTACTGTTTGTCAATTCGATTCGCCGCTGCCCAGACATTTATCTTGTTATGAAAGCCGTCCAAAAATTCACCGGTAAAATTGGGCGAGCCCGGCCGACGATTTTCCCCCGCTTCCTTCGGTGCCCACAAGCGGGGATATCCGTTACAGATTCCGGCACCAGCAAAAGAAAACCCAGCATCATTCCATTCATCCACCCCATGATGAACCACGGTGGCAAGATGTTGGTCACCATGAATCATAACCGCATGTGCTTTTCTTGCCAATTCGATCGCCCGATTACGACCGGACTGAGGCCAACCATTGGAGTCCAGATCCGCAATCAATATATTGCTGTCCTTTCCACCCCCGTGATGGGTGGCCACAGCACAGAATGGAGACTGGGAAAGAATCGCTTTCATCGATGCATCTCGATAATCACCAGCCCACTCTTCAAGAAATTGTTCCTGCCTCGTACCCAATAAGTGCAGCCCTGGTTTATCTAAGACCTTGGGATCCAGGTTCGGATCTCGAACATGGTCCACCCTACCCTTATGAGTCTTTTTATCAACTGCTTGAACCGGTCCGGATTTAAATTTCCGATCTTCCAAAACAGCCATACTGATTCCACCATAATTAAAATCAGTGTAGTAAACTCCAATATTCTGAAGGACAGGAGTCGGGTCATAAGGATCGGGCAAATTAGAAACTTGGGTCCGTTCCACCATCCTTACCCATTCTGGATGCATAGCGTATCCACCGTCGCTTCCCTTATTTCCCCCTTCGGGCACTGGCCCTCCTCCCAATCCCCAAATATTCCCATGATATACATCATGATCATCAGGAATCACGATGGATGGCCGGTCCTTCATCGCATCCCGAAAGCTCCACCCAAAGATCCAGTATTTCGGAAGGTAATTTAAAGAAGCTCTTGCTACATCTTCGATCTTGGATGCACGAACAATCCCATACCCTCCATTACTCTCATAAAGTTGATCACCGGCAAAAAATAAAACATCCGGGTTTTGGGCCAAAATATTTTGCTGTAAATATTGATTGGGAAATGCTCCGTCTTTCATACAGGACAATGCAGCTAATTTGATAGTCTTTTTATTTTTCGGATCTTTACGGATCGTTCCTTTCCATTCTCCCATTTCATTTCCATCTTTCAAAACCACTCTGAAAGAAACTGGCTGTTGATCGTTCCAGTTTTCGATTCGAAAATGAGCCGTACTTGCATATTCATGAATCGCAGAACTCTGCACCCTTTTCCACTTACCCTCTTTCCAAAACTCGAGGTGTACTTTTTCTCTGTTCATTCTACCCATGGGGGAAACTTGTGCCGTCATTTTCATGACGCCTCGATGCAGCGTATATTGAGTCCAAAGAATAGGTCCAAAAGTTTGATCCAGATTCTGCGTCACTTTATTTCCTGAGATTTGCCAATCCTGAAAAGTAACATCTGCTTGAAATTCCTTGCTGTCAGCAGGAATGGCAGGGGCATGATTCTTTTGTGCATAATCTGCAAACAAGGAGAGATTGCCGAGGAATCCTTTTTTCATTCGCACCGATTTATTAATAAACAGGAGAACCGAACTTTTATCCTCATTGCTGCGCTTGCTGGCTTCTAGGATAAAATCAAAATTATTCCCTTTGTGTTCTACTTTAAGAGTTAATCGAAGATCCTCCAAAGCTGACTTTGGCAAGTTGGTTTTACTTTCAATTCCCGGTCCAAAAAGTTTACCTTCAGAAGTTACACCAGCCATATAGCCTGAACTTCCAAACAAATTGGACCGGTATTCTTCGGGCATCGCTCCGACAATTCCAAATTTAAATCCGGCCCGCTTAATTTTATTGGAATTTATTTTCTCAAAACTTAAAAGAACAGATTGCGAAAAACTACCTTCCTCAGCTTTGAGTTGATGTGTTAGCAGATGAATATCGTGGGTTTTCCCACCCTTGCTAATCATTACTTCCATTCTCCCATTCTTTAATTGCCAATCCATCTGTGGATTAGGCCAAAACTCCTTACCTACAAATGGACGGGTGATATCATTACGAAGTGCAGATTTGTAACTGGCCCCTATCAGCAAAGGAGTACTCATTTGCATAATCAAAAACCAAGCAGCGCAGGACAAGAAAAGCCTTGGGGGCATTACATTTAGAAATGAGTTATTTATAACTTTTATCATAATTCCATCTATTCAAATCGAATTAGTTTTAATACCAATCAAGAAATGCAAAGATTGGTGAATTAAAATCTGTGCTAGGGTTAATTCTTAAAGCCTAAACCAATAAGTTTAGGGCGATCCGTGGTAATTGAATCAATTCCCCTCTTCGCTAAGTTTTCTGCAGTCTTAGAATCATTGATCGTCCATGCATGCCATTCAAAGCCAGCATTGATAACCGATTTTGAGAATTCAGGGGGAATTGTATGTTGAGAATCCAGTCCATCAGCTTTGCAACCTTGCAAAGTGGTAATGACTTGATCCACGGAAGGTTTCCATGTTCCATTTTTTTTCTTGAAGCCAGTGAGCCAGTAAGCCTTGTAGCCAGGCATTGCTTCTTTAAATACTTTTATTACTTCCTTGTTGAAGCAAATCAACCGCACCTGATCCATTTTCAAATCTGACTTCTGAATTTCTTTGATCAGAAATGGTATGATCTCAGGTCCACATTTCACCTCCACGAATATTTTTTTCCCTTTTGGAATAGTGGCAAAAACTTCTGAGATCGTAGGGATCTTGGTTCCTTTAAATTTTGTGTGCTTCCATGCTCCAACATCCAAGGCACGAAGTTCCTCAAGGGTGGATTTCGAGACAATCAAATTTTTGTCGGCCAGTCGCTTCGTGGATGCATCGTGAATGCAGACAATTTGACCGTCTTTCGTTAAAAGAAAATCTCCCTCAATCGCATCTGCTCCCTGCTCCCACGCTAAGCGAAAAGCGGGCAATGTATTTTCAGGAGCCTCAAAAGAGGAACCACGATGGGCCACAATCAGTGGTTCACCTAAAACTACATGACCTGCAAATAAAGCAAGGAATAAAAAAATGCCTCTACCTAAAACCATTTCTATAAAGTATTAATAAACCTTAGATCCTCAGACAGCACTTCGAGGGCAAAATGACCTTTTGTACCTCGACCATTCACCACGACGAGCAGGTTCTGTTTTCCTGCTTTCGTGAAGTCAATGAAGAGGTCGGCTTGATTACCCTCTGCGGGAATTTCAACTTCCTTGCCTCCAAGAAAAAGATTCAAGTCACCTAAATTTCCTTTAAACCGAACCTTATGATTTCCTTTTTTAACTACATCAACTTGCGTGCGTAAAACTTGGTATTTATCTCCTCTCCGATTAAGAGCCACCGGTACTTCTTCAAACGGAATTCCTCCGCCTACCATGGCATAGAATGGTTTCCATTCATACCCGTCAAATTCCTGTGTAAACATTTTCGCACCATAATGATGGATGGTTCCTGGATTCGGAGAATTGACAGGTAACACATCCCATTTGCGGGCAAAACGCTGGGTAGTGGTTTTGAACTTTCCTTCTTTTCCTAGCTCCACCATGAATCGTACTAGATCAACAAACTCATCCTCCCGCAATTGAGTGGTCAGCCCAACTGGCATCAGGGAAACTGGAGAAATAATTTGGCTACCAATATCGGCTTTTGCGACGCGGTTGTGCTTCCCGGTAAGATCGCGAATAACCACCTCCGTGTCTGTCTCACTCAGAATACCCCCAGCGTAAGAATCTCCATTTTTAAGGGTGATCAGGTTGGTGTGATAGCCTTCCTTAATTTTCTTACTCGGTTCAATGAGTGACTCGATCAGGTAATCAACCGGTGCACTTGCACCAATCGAAACTAAGTTCGGACCGATCACACCACCCACTTCTCCAATCGCAT